>Ga0070665_100000156_pt1 | contig 124832 bp, 104 predicted proteins | sample KBSS13metaG_FD_65862 | JGI IMG/M metagenome (GOLD analysis project Ga0070665, IMG submission 65862) | Switchgrass rhizosphere microbial communities from Kellogg Biological Station, Michigan, USA - KBS S1-3 metaG | ecosystem: Host-associated > Plants > Roots > Rhizosphere > Soil ...
GGCAACCGGGGGATCGAGGTCGCCGTGGAGGTGGGACAGCACTTCGGCTCAGGGTTCGACTCGATGATCGTCACCCTCTCGGGGAGCTCCCTGGAAGAGGTGCTCGCGCTGTCGGACCGCGCCGCCGCCGGCGCCAAGCGGCTGGTCGGCGAGGGGGTTCTCTACGGCTTCAGCGGCCCGACCTCGCTGATCCCGCCGCAGGCGCAGCAGCGGAACGCCCTGGAGTGGCTGGCGAAGAACCGGGAGGGGGATCTCAACCTGGCGCGGATCAAGGCCACCTTCGCGGCCGCGGCCGCGGAGCAAGGGCTTCGGGTGGACTCCTTCGAGTCGGGCTTCGACCTTCTGGGCCGGGCGATCAGCCTGACCAAGCCCATCGGCCCCGAGGACTTCGCGGGCACGCAGCAGACCAAGCTGCTCCTCGACCGCTATCTGCAGAAGAAGGACGGAGTCTGGAAGGCCGCCGTCTATCTCTACCCGCCGGCCAACCGCTGGCGGCGTGAGGCGCCGCCGCAGGCGCTGCGGCTGGCCGAGGAGCTCGGACCCCAGGCGCGCCTCTCCGGCGTCAACATGGTGAACCAGCGGGTGCGCGCGATGGTGCTGCACCACGCCTGGATCGCCGGCTTCCTGGGCCTGGGACTGGTCACCGTCATCCTCTTCATCCACTTCCGCAAGCTGCGGTCGGTGCTGCTGGCGCTGATGCCGCTGCTGGTCGGGATCACGCTGATGCTGGGCGGGATGGTTCTCTTCGGCATCCAGATGAACTTCATCAACATCTTCGTGACCACCATGATCATCGGCATCGGGGTGGATTACGGCATCTACATCCTGCAGCGCTACGGAGAGGTGCGGGATCTGCCGGACGAGGAGTGCGCGCAGGCTCTGCGCGAGACGGGGAAGTCGGTGGCGGCGGCCGCGGCCTCCACCATCGTGGGCTTCGGCTCGATCATCTTCTCCCACTACTCCGGCCTGCGCACCACCGGAGAGGTGGCCATTCTGGGCGCCCTGTGCACCTCGCTGGTGGCGATCACGCTGCTGCCGGCGTTTTTGATGTGGAGGCACAAGCGAGGGGCGGGGGCGCTCATCTCCCCAACTCCACCAGCGCCCACCGGGGCGGACAGTCGAAGCGGACCGGCATCACGGACATCCCCACTCCCGGATTGATGTAGAGCGTCGTCAGCCCGCGGTCGTTGGGGGCGGCGAATTCGAAGCGCCCCTGGTCGTAGAAGGCGCCGAGGGAGGAGCGGGTGGTCAGGGCTCCGAAGAAGGGGAGGCGCACCTGTCCGCCGTGGGTGTGGCCGGCGAGCACTACGGGGAAGCCCCGCCGCGAGGCCTCGCGTGCCACGTCCGCCATGTGGGAGAGGATGACCACCGGCGTCCCTGGCGGAACCTCCGGGCTGCGGGCGAGCGCCATGTCGAGCCGGGTCCCCCGCGTGCCGACGCGGAACCCCCGTGGCGCGCGGGAGCCGGGAGGAAGGACGAGCGGCTCGGCGAGCAGCACCCTGCCCTCGCGATCCACCACGCGGAGATTACGGTAGACCACGGTTCCGCCTCCCGAGGCCCAGAGCCCCACCGTTCCCGCCGTCACCCGGGTGGGGGAGCGGTCCTCGGCCTCGGCCTGCCAGCGCGTCGGCTCCGGCCGGTCCGCCGGCCAGAGCCTGGCCCGCGCGACCACCCGGCCGGACTCGACCTCCGTGCGGACTTTCAGGCGGTACCAGATCCCCGGCTTCGGGCTGATCCCGGTGTCGTTCCTCCCGCTGAGCGCCGAGCCGTGCTCGAACAGCGCGAAGGCGCCCCCCCGCCCCCAGCGCGATTCGTCGCGGCTGAACTCGATCATCCGGTCTTCCCCGGCCACGTAGCGGCTGTGGAGGGAGATGCCGACGCCGGTCTCCTCGTCGCTGATCCGTGCGTCGCAGGTCACCTCGTAGCCGCTCCAGGAGAGGGGGCCTCCAGTATCCGCAAGGCTCGCGATGCCGGCGGGAGCGGGATCGTAATGGCTGTAGAAGTTCCGGTAGGGCTCGCCGCGGGTGGCGCCGTAGAGGCGGGTGCCGTCCACCGTCACCGGCCGGAACGGCGAAGGCCAGCGCCAGGCGAACGCGTCGTTCCCGACCTGCGTGTTCAGGCCGAGGAGCAGGAGGCGGCCGTCCGGCCCGATTCGTCGCCCCTCGTTCGACAGCCAGTCGAGGCCGGCGCGCTGGAGCAGGCCGACCAGCTCCCCCTGGTGCTCGCTGTGCCCCTGGACGGCGTAGACGGGGGCGGTCCGGCGCAGGGCGGCGATGAGCGCCGCCACCGCCGCGGCGTTCTTCTGAAAGGCGGGCCCCGGCACGTCGTGGATCAGATCTCCGCTGATGACAATGACGTCCGGCCGGGCGGCGGCCACCTCGTCCGCCAGCCGGTGGAGGAGTGGCATGTCGCCGCGGATGTGGAGGTCCGAGAGGTGGGCCACCCGCACCTTGGGGATGGGCAGGTCGATCCGCACGTCGTCGCGGAAGAGCAGGAGGCGGGGCTCGATCCAGCAGGCGTCGACCATCCCCAGCAGCAGAGCGAGGAAGGCGCCCTGGACGGGGCGGCGCTTGAGGAACTTCGCCAGGAATCTCTTCAAAAAGCGCTTTCCCGCCGTCTCGCCGGCCGCCGGAAGCCGCCCAGGAGGAGCAGGAGGACCGGCCCGGCGACGAATCCGCCGATGTGGGCGAAGAAGGCGACCCCGCCGCCGGTCTCCCCGTTCGGCACCCCGAGGGAGGCGACCCCGGAAACGAGCTGGATCAGGAACCAGAACGGCAGGAACACCCACGCCGGCACCATCGTGAAGCGGGCGAAGAAGCCGAAGAAGATCAGCGTCTGGATGCGCGCCTTCGGATAGAGCAGGAGGTAGGCGCCGAGCACCCCGGAGATGGCGCCGCTGGCGCCGATCGCCGGCACCGTCGAGCTCGGGTTGAACCAGAGATGGGCGAAGGTGGCGGCATAGCCGGCGAGGAGGTAGAAGATCAGATAGCGGACGTGCCCCAGCCGGTCCTCGACGTTGTCGCCGAAGATCCAGAGGAAGAGCATGTTGCCGAGGAAGTGCGCCCAGCCGCCATGGAGGAACATCGAGAGCAGGCCACTCTCGAGCCCTGGTCCGAGATCGGCGGGGCCGAGGCCGCCGGCGGTGAGCCGGGCCGGCACGAAGGCCGCCGACATCACGAAGCCCTCGAGCCGGGGCCCCAGCGACAGCTCGTAGAAGAAGAGGACCGCGTTCGCCGCGATCAACAGCAGGTTGATCACGGGAGCGCCGGTGCGGCGGGTGTCGTCCCGCAGGGGGATCAAGAGGCCGGCGCTCCTAGACGGGCCGGATGCGGTGGACCCGCATCAGGTTGGCCAGGGGGCGCTCGCGCACGGGGTGCCCCATGAGGATGATGATGCGGTCGCCCGGCACGACCAGCTTCGCCGACAGCAGCTCGCGCTCGACGACGTTGACGATGTCCTCCAGGCTCCCCACCTCGAGCTGGGCGACGAAGGGGCGCACGCCCCAGACGAGCTGGATCTGGCGCGCCACCTGAGCGTTGGGGGTGAAGGCCATGATCGGCGACGGCGGCCGGTAGCGGGCCACCAGACGGGCGGTGAAGCCGCTCTGGCTGAAGGCCACGATGCGGCGGACGCCGATCTGCCCGGCGGCGTAGACCGCCGCGGCGGAGACGATGTCGGTGACGTCGAGCGAGGGCTCGGCGCCCACCGGATCGGACTCGGCGGGGTCGAGCGCGAAGGTGCGCCGGGCATGGACGGGCCCCAACGGATGGAGCTTGGGCGGCTCGTTGTTCTGGCGGACGTAGTCCTCGGCCTCCTGGATGATCCGCGCCATGGTCTCGACGACCAGGACGGGGTACTTGCCGGCGGCGGTCTCGCCCGAGAGCATCAGGGCGTCGGCGCCGTCGAAGACGGCGTTGGCGACGTCGGTCGCCTCGGCGCGCGTGGGGCGCGGCTGCTCGACCATCGATTCGAGCATCTGGGTCGCCACGATCACCGGCTTGCCGGAGAGGCGGCCGGCGGCGACGATCTTCTTCTGCAGCACGGGGACGGTGTAGAGCGGCACCTCGACTCCGAGATCGCCGCGGGCGACCATCAGGCCATCGGCCGCGACGGTGATCTCGTCGAGCTTCTCGATCGCGGTCTTGCGCTCGATCTTGGCGATGATCGGGATCCGCCCGCCGGCCTCCGAGACCACCGCGCGGACCGCCTCGACGTGCGCTCCCTCGCCGATGTAGCTGGCGGCGAGGAAATCCGCCTCCTCGGCGACGGCGAAGGCGATGTCGGAGCGGTCCTTCTCGGAGATCTCGAAAGGGAGGTCGGTGTCCGGCAGGTTGATCCCCTTGCGGGTCTTCACCGGGCCGCCGTTGACGACCTTCGCCCGCACGCGGTCCCCCTGCTTCGACTCGATGTGCAGCTCGATCAGGCCGCCGTCGATTAGCACCCTCTCCTGAGGCTGCAGGTGGGCCAGGATCTCGGGATCGACGGGAAGGTCGACGTCGTGCGCCTCGGGGCCGAGGATGACCTCCTGGCCGGGCTTGAGCTGGCGCGGCTCGTCGTGGATCGTGCCGAGGCGGTAGCGGGGCCCCATCAGGTCCAGCACCACCGGGATGTGGCAGTTCTCTTCGGCGGCGACCTTGCGGACGCGGCGGAGGGTTTCGCGGTGCTGTTCCTGGGTTCCGTGGGAGAGGTTCAGGCGAAACAGATCGACCCCGGCACGGACGAGCCCCCGCAGCACCGTCTCATCCCGGCTCACCGGCCCGAGGGTCGCCATGATCTTTGCTCTTCGTTCCATGGCGCGGAGTATACCTACCTGTGAATCCGGGCCGGGAAGTGGCTCCCCGGCCGCCGTGTTACCATTCTGGCCCCCCGAGAACGGGCTTCACCAGAGAGGTTTTCCCGATGTTTGACGGTTTGCAAGATAAGCTCCAGGAAGTCTTCCGCCAGCTCAAGGGCGAGGGCAAGGTCACCCCCGAGGCGCTCGACGCGGCGCTGCGCCAGATCCGCATGGCGCTGCTCGAGGCCGACGTCCACCTGCGGGTGGTCAAGCCCTTCATCGACCGGGTGCGCGAGCGGGCGCTCGGCCAGGAGGTCCTCGAGAGCCTCACTCCCGCGCAGCAGGTGGTGAAGATCGTGCGCGACGAGCTGAGCTCGCTGCTCGGCGAGGAGGGGACCGAGCTGCGCCTCGACGGCCGGCCGACGGTCATCATGCTCTGCGGCCTCCAGGGCTCGGGCAAGACGACCACCGCCGGCAAGATCGCCAAGCGGCTGAAGAAGCGCGGCAAGCATCCGCTGCTGGTGGCCGGCGACCTTCAGCGCGCCGCCGCCGTCGAGCAGCTCAAGCAGGTGGGGCAGGGGGTCGAGGTGCCGGTGCTCGAGCCCGAGCCGGGGGAGAACGTGCTGGATCTCGGCGCCCGCGCCCTCACCGTCGCCCGCCAGCGCGGCCACGACGTGGTGATCATGGACACCGCCGGCCGTCTGCATGTCGACACCGCCCTGATGGAGGAGATCCGCCGGCTGTCCGACCGCATCCAGCCGCACGAGATCCTCTTCGTGGCCGACTCGATGACCGGCCAGGACGCCGTCAAGAGCGCCGAGCAGTTCGCCCAGGTGCTGAAGCTGACGGGCGCCATCCTCACCAAGCTCGACGGCGACTCCCGCGGCGGCGCGGCGCTGTCGATCCGCACCGTCGCCCGCGTGCCGATCCGTTTCGTGGGCGTCGGCGAGAAGTCGGACGACCTCGAGCTGTTCCACCCCGAGCGCATGTCGTCGCGGATGATCGGCATGGGCGACGTCCTGTCGCTGATCGAGAAGGCCGAGCGCGGCATGGACGCCGCCGAGACCGAGCGGCTCGCCAAGCGTCTGGTCAACCAGCAGTTCACCCTCGAGGACCTGCGTGACCAGCTCCGGCAGCTCCGCAAGCTGGGCCCCCTCGCCTCGGTGCTCGAGATGCTCCCCAAGGTCGGGCCGCTGCGCGGTCTCGACTCGGCGAGCGTCGACGAGAGCGGCCTCAAGAAGGTGGAGGCGATCATCAACTCGATGACCCCGCTGGAGCGCCGGCGTCCGGACGTCCTCAACGGCGGCCGCAAGAAGCGGATCGCCATGGGCTCTGGTACTTCGGTCGCCGAGATCAACCGCCTGCTCAAGCAGTACCGGACGATGCAGAAGATGATGAAGGGCGTCCAGGGTAAGTGGCTGCGCCGCGCCATGGGCTCGGGCGGTCAGGCCCGGGCGTAATCCGCCACCTTCGCCTCCACCAGCCGTCCTCGCGCCGTGATCCGCTGGGCTCCCCGGTTGCCTCCGGGGAGCTCCGGCACCGGCAGATCCTCGGGCAGCTTCCCGCCGGGCTGATTCTTCTTCCACGAAGGGTCGGTGCCGTACTCCTCCCCGCCGCTGGCGTAGTTCGCCCAGGCCCAGTAGGCGGGGCGCAGACCGTGGAACTCGTCGAACCAGGCGACGTGGCCGGCGTCGTCGCGCAGGATGTTCAGGGTATCGAGCGGGTGTGGGATGTCCGCGGGAGCTTTCGCCACGAGATTCAGCTCCGTGCGCGGGATCCGCATCAGGATCCAGAGTCCGGTGTAGTCGAGAGCGTAGAGGTTCTTGGGCAGCCGGGCGCGCAGGTTCAGGATGATCTGGCGGCCCACGTCACGCTGTCTCCTCTGATCCGCGTCCACGCCCCCGACGTGCGACCGGGCCCCGGGGATGACCACGTGCCCTTTCGGCGTGACGCAGAGGTTCTCCACGGTCAGCTCGCGGATCCACCAGGCGCGGGCGGCGGCGAGGACCTCCTTGTCATCGGCGCGGTCGGCCAGCAGCCAGAGTCCGGCGACCGCCGCCTGCCACCAGGCGAAGTGGCTGGGCGTTCCGAACTCCGACACCTTGCCGCGCGCCATGTGCCCGACCTGATCCTGGGTGTGAAAGAAATCGAGAGCCTTCTGGCGCCCGGCCTTCTTCTGCTGCGGATTCCCCTTGAGCCCATAGGCGTACGCGGTCGCCGCGGCCAGCGCCCAGTGGTTGGGGGTGCCGCCTTGCCAGTTGAGGCCCGCCGGGGTTCCCTGCTCGCCGGCGATCTGGAGTCGCAACAGTTCGGTGAAACCCTTCTCCGCGCCCATCGTGCCCCCTCCCTCCGCCCGAGCTTTGTTGCTCGTTCGGTGCCAGGGCGCCTCGCTTTCCACAAAGACTTATCTCCGCAGGGCGATCGCTTTGAAGAACTCCTCCGCGGCGCGGGCGGGATCGCCGACCAGGGCGCTGGTGCCCTCGGTGAGCCAGTCGGCGGGAAGGTACTGGCGGTAGGGGGAGTGGAGGAAGCGCTGGTCGAAGAGGGCGATCACGCCCGTGTCCTCCGGCGAGCGGATCAGGCGGCCGGCGGCCTGCACGACGCGGGTCATGCCCGGCACCACGAAGGAGTACTCGAAGCCGCGCTCGAAGCGCTCCTCGTAATAATCCTTGAGGAGCTGCTGCTCGAGGGTCATCGCCGGCAGGCAGGGGCCCACGATCGCCACCGCCTTGAGCACCTCGCCGGGATAATCCACCCCCTCGGCGAACACGCCGCCGGCGACCGCCACCAGGAGAATGTCGCCGAAGATCGCCGAGCGCAGCGCCTGGAGCAGGATGTCGCGCTCGGCGTCGCTGTCCGCCTGGCGCTGGACGAGCACCCGCTTGTTGCGCAGGCGCATCCGCCCGGTCACCTCGGAGAGGAAGGCGTAGCTCGGGAACAGGGCCAGGCAGTTGCCCGGCACCGAGTCGGCGAAGCCGCCCAGGCGCTGGGCAATGCGCTCGTAGTTGGCCGGCCGCTCGCGGAAGGTGGTGGCGACGCTGGGGTCGATGACCACCCGGCGGTTCCCGGCCGGGAACGGGTTGGCGATCTCGACGAACGCCGTGCGGCCGACCTCGAAGCCGAGCAGGCCGGTGTAGAACTCCGGCGGGGAGAGGGTCGCCGACAGGCCGACCGTGGCGTGCGTGCGCTGGATCACCTCGCCCAGGAAGCGGCTGGGGTCCTTGCAGAGGATCTTGAGCTTGCCGTCCCCCTTCTTGTACTCCACGCAGTGGCTGAAGGCGGCGTCGGAGACCATCAGGCCGTTCAGGAAGCGGAGGAAGTTGAAGTAGAGCTCGACGAACGGGTCCTCGGGCTGGAAGCTGCGGGTCTCGCGCTGGTGCTCCAGATAATCGACGAAGGCGGCGTCGAGCTGCGGTCGCAGCCGCCAGAAGCGGTCCTCGGGCATCGGCCAGACCACGGCGCGGTCGCCGGGAGGGCCCTCCTCAAGGGCGTCGGCCACGGTCTCGTCGATCAGAGCGGCGAGCTTGAGGCAGAGGTTCTCGATACGGAGGTGGATCGGCTCGCCCCAGCGCCCCACCACCTCCGCCGCCTTGCGCGCCGTGTTCGAGGAGAGCTCGGGGCTGTAGTAGCCGCGTCCGCGATCGACCAGGTTGTGAACCTCGTCGATCACCAGGACGATGTCGGAGAGGTCCTCGTCGGCGGCGAAGCCGGAGAGCGAGACGTAGGGATCGAAGACGTAGTTGTAGTCGCAGACCGTGACCTGCACCCGGTTCGAGAGCTCCAGGCTGACCTCGAACGGGCAGACCTCGGCCTCGCGGGCGGCGTTGAAGACGGTCTCGGGCTCGATGGCGGCGTGGGAATCGTAGATCCGCGCCAGCACGCCGGTCGTGGAGAGCTTCAGGCCGTAGTCCTTGGCGAAGCGGCAGTACTCCTCGTGGCAGAGGATCTGGTCGTTGGCGCACATCTTCGCCTTCGCCCGCAGGCGTAGCGAGCGGAACGCCGACTCCTGGTTGAGGAGGTTGAGCACGGCGGTCGCCATCTCCTGCTGGGTGTTCTTGGCGGTGAGCACGAAGAGGCGCTTGTCGTTCGCCAGGGCGTAGCGCAGGGCGGGGTAGAGGGCGGCGACGGTCTTGCCGATGCCGGTGGTGGCCTGCAGCAAAAGGTGCTCGCGGTTGGCGACGGCGGTCTCGACGGCTGCGAGGATCAGCTCCTGGCCGGGGCGCGTGTCGCGATAGGGGAAGACGAGACGCTCGGCCGCCGCGTGGCGCTCGGCGGCCCGGCGCTGATCGGCCTCCCAGGAGTAGATCAGGGTGTTGACGCGGCGGCGGACGCCCGCTTCCAGCCCCTTGAGATCGGGGGTGAGGGGCTCGCGCTCGGTGTCGTCGCTGCCGATGGCGATCAGCACCAGCTCGGCGCGCACCGGGTTCGGCTCGGTCTGGGCGAGCATCCAGGCGTAGAGGAGGGCCTGGCGCTGGTAGCTCTCGCGCACGGCGGGAGGCAGGGCGCCGCCGCGGCGGACGGATTTGATCTCCTCGACGACGAGGGTGCCGTCCGGCTCGCGGCGCAGGCCGTCGGCGCGCCCCTGGACGGTCACCTTCCACCCCCGGTGCTCGAAAACGTGGGAGATCACCACCTCGCGCCGATAGGAAGGGTCCTCCGCGAGCTTGGCTTCCTGATAGCGCCCATGGATCGCCTGCCCCAGCCAGAGCCGCTCATAGCCGCCGCGGCTGGAAAAGCCGAGGCTGCGCAGGAACGGCGATTCGAGAAGATCGGCTACGGAGAGATCGAGCCTCAGGCTCTCGGGGTCGAAACGCGGGGCCATCGCGGGGAATTATACGTCTCAATGCCGCCTGGGAGGCACGGGAGGCCCAACGAACGGAGAGCCCGGGCGTTCGGCGCCCGGGCTCTCTATGGGAACAACGGGGGAGAATTTACCTTCCGTCGCCGTCCGCATCCCCCGGAAGGGCGCGCTCGACGCGATGCCAGCTGTCCTTGACGGCGTGCTTGGCGTCGCTCCAGGCGAGCTTGGACTTGCCCTTGGTCTGCTCCCAGCCGTGCTGGAGATCGTTCTCGACCTCGTCGAACTTGCGGCCGGCATGGGTGCTGGCCGAGTCGTAGCCGTAGCGGTAGGCCGGGGCGTAGTCGTCGTCGTAGGTGTGGCCGCTCTTGAAGTAGGGCTTGGAAGCGTGGTTCTCCCGCCAGTAGCTGTCGTTCTCGGTGCGGTCGGTGACCCGGTTCCAGGCGTCCTTGGTGGCGTGCTTGGCGTCGCTCCAGGCGAGCTTGGACTTGTCCTTGGCCTGCTCCCAGCCGTGCTGGAGGTCGTTCTCGACCTCGTCGAACTTGCGGCCGGCGTGGGTAGCGGCCGAGTTGTAGCCGTACTGATAGGCCGGGGCGAGGTCGTCATACGACCGGTTCGCCGCGTAGGGGCGCTTGGAGTAATTATTGCGCCAGTAGGCATCCTCCACAGTGGGGTTGACACCCTCGGCGACACCCTTGCCGGCCAGACCGCCGGTGACGCCGCCGATGGCGGCGCCGATCACCGCGCCCACTGGGCCGCCGACCGCGCCGCCGATGGCCGCGCCAGTCACCGCGCCGCCGGCCGCGCCGACGCCGGTGCCGACCGGATGAGCGCCCGGAGCGCCGGTGATGGGGTCAGGGTTGGCGTCGTGACGGGTTTCATGGTCCAGCTCGGCCGTGGTGGTCCGGTTACCAGTGGTGGAATACTTGTCGTCGTTCATGAGAGTCGTCTCCTGGAAGTAGTTGGACAGCTTTACAGCTCGTCAGTCCTACGCTCAGGAGGTACTGCAAAGGCGGGGCCAACCTAGTTCGTCTTGCCTTCTCCCATCCCGCGGGATACCCTCCCCGCACGGCTATGCGCTTCAAGAAGCTCTCGTTCGTCCTGGCGCTCGCGTTCGGTCTCGCCGCCGGAGGTTGCAAAAACCTCGAGAGCGCCGCGGGCGATCCCGGCAAGCTCCATGTCGGCATCGTTTTCGACAGCGGCGGCAAGGACGACCGTTCCTTCAACGCCGCGGCCTGGAAGGGCGTGCGGCGGGCGGCGAAGGATTTCCCGATCGTGCTGCGCGACGCCGAGCCGGGCGATCCCACCTCGCTCGAGCCCGCCATGCGCGCCTTCGCCGAGGTGGGCTACGACCTGGTGATCGGCATCGGCTTCGCCCAGACGCCGATCGTCGAGGCGGTCGCCAAGGATTACCCGAAGATCAATTTCGCCATCGTCGACGGCGTCAGCGACCTGCCCAACGTCGCCTCCCTCATCTTCAAGGAGCACGAGGGGAGCTACCTCGTGGGCATGATCGCCGCCCAGAAGTCGAAGACCGGCGTGCTCGGCTTCGTGGGGGGGATGGACATCCCGCTCATCCACAAGTTCGAGGTCGGCTATGAAGAGGGGGCGCGGGCGGTCAATCCCAAGATCCAGGTGATCCAGAACTACGTCGGCGTCACCGAGTCGGCATGGAACAACCCCGGCAAGGGGAAGGAGCTCTCGGTCGCCCAGATCGGCAAGGGGGCGGACGTGATCTTCGCCGCCGCCGGCAACTCGGGGCTGGGCGCCTTCGACGCCGCCGAGCAGTACGGCAAGTTCGTGATCGGCGTCGACTCCAACCAGAACTGGGTCAAGCCCGGCTTTGTCCTTACCAGCATGGTCAAGCGGGTGGACAACGCCGTCTACCAGATCGTCGGCGACATGGTGAGCCACCGCTTCAAGGGCGGCATCCACGTCTACGGTCTGGAGAACGACGGCATCGGCTACGCCGTGGATCAGTACAACCAGAAGCTCATCCCCCCCGACGTGATCCGCCAGGTCGAGGCCGCGCGGGCCAAGATCATCAAGGGCGAGATCAAGGTCACCGACGCGATGGCGCAGTAGCCTCAAAGGGGGCCTCAACGATCATGCTCGAGCTGCGCGACATCACCAAGCGCTTCGGCGACGTGCTGGCGAACGACCGCGTCAGCCTCACGGTGGCTCCCGGAACGATCCACGCCATCGTCGGCGAGAACGGCGCCGGCAAATCGACCGCCATGCGGATCGCCTACGGCTTCTACGCCGCCGACTCGGGCGAGGTCGTGGTGGACGGCCAGGCGCGCCGGCTCGCCAGCCCGCACGACGCGATCGCCTCAGGGATCGGCATGGTGCACCAGCACTTCATGCTGGTCGAGACAATGACGGTGGCCGAGAACATCGTGCTGGGGATCGAGCCGGGCTCGCCTCTGGCGCTCGACCTCAACGGAGCCGCGGCGCGTGTCCGCGCCCTGTCCAAGGAGTTCGGGCTGGAGATCGATCCCGCCGCCCGCGTCGAGACCCTCTCCGTGGGCCAGCAGCAGCGGGTCGAGCTGCTGAAGGCCCTCTACCGCGAGGCGCGCCTGCTGATCCTCGACGAGCCGACGGCCGTGCTAGCGCCGCAGGCGGTGACGGACCTGTTCCGCATCCTGCGCGGCATGCGGGCGCAGGGGAAGACGATCGTCATCGTCGCCCACAAGCTCTCGGAGGTGCTGGAGATCTCCGACGAGGTGACCGTGATGCGCGACGGCCGTGTCGTGGGGCATCGCCGGACGGCGGAGACGAACGCCACCGAGCTCGCCCGCCTGATGGTGGGGCGCGACGTGCTGCTGCGGGTGGTCAAGCCGGAGGCGAAGCCGGGCGGGGCGGTGCTGAGCGTGCGCGAGCTCTCCCTGAAAGACGCAGAGGGGGGGCGCCGGCTCGACGGTGTCTCCTTCGAGGTGCGCGCCGGGGAGATCCTCGGGGTTGCGGGCGTCGAGGGGAACGGCCAGACCGAGCTGATCGAGACGCTCGCCGGGCTGGTGGACCGCCGGAGCCTCACGGGCGCGATCACGCTGGGCGGCACGGATGTCGCCGTTCTCTCGGCCCGGGGCCGCAAGGAGCGGGGGATCGCTCACGTTCCCGAGGACCGCCAGCGGCGGGGCCTGGTGCTCGACTTCAACCTCGCGGAGAACGCTATTCTCGGCGTCGACGAGCGGCCGCCGATCGCGATCGGGCCAGGCCGCTCGTGGCTCGATCGCGAGGCGACCTCCCGGCGCGCGAAGAAGATCGTCGAGGCCTTCGACGTCCGCCCGCCGGACCTCAGTCTTCCCGCGCGCTCCCTCTCCGGCGGCAATCAGCAGAAGCTGATCCTCGGCCGGGAGTTCGAGCTGCCCCCGAAGCTCCTGCTGATCGCGCAGCCGACGCGCGGGGTGGACATCGGCGCCATCGAGTTCATCCACCGCCGATTGGTCGAGCTGCGGGATTCAGGGTGCGCCATCCTGCTCGTCTCCTCCGAGCTCGACGAGGTGACCGCCCTCGCGGACCGCCTGCTCGTCATGCGGCGGGGGAAGATCGTGGCCGAGGTGGATCCGGCGCGGACGTCGATCGAGGCGATCGGATTGCTGATGACCGGAGGAGAGGCGGCGGCTTGACCGCTCCTGGAAGATCATGAAACTTTTACGCGAGCTCCTCTTCCCCCTGATCGCGGTCGCCGCGGCCTTTCTCGTCGGCGGGGTGCTGGTGGCGCTCGTCGGCGACAGCCCGCTGCGCACCTACGAGCTGCTGATCGGCAGCGCGCTCACCTGGCCGGACGGCATCGGCTACACGCTCTTCTACGCGACGCCGCTCATCTTCACCGGTCTCGCGGTGGCGGTGGCCTTCCGCTGCGGCCTGCTGAACATCGGCGCCGAGGGGCAGCTCTACATCGCCGCCTTCGTCACCGCCTGGGTGGGAATCACGTGCGCGGGGTGGTCGGCCTGGCTGCTGGTGCCGCTCTGCTTCCTCACCGCGACCCTCTCCGGGGCGGTCTGGGGGGCGATTCCAGGCGTGCTCAAGGCGCGGTTCGGGGCGCACGAGGTGATCACCACGATCATGCTCAATTTCGTCGCGGTGGCCCTGGCGAGCTACTTCACGCAGTACCACTACAAGCCGCCGGGCGATCCGATCCTCGAGACGGTGCCGATTGGCGAGGGGGCCCACATCGCGCGGCTGGGGCGGTTCATCCCGGGCTTTCCGGAGCGCATTCCGCTCAACCTCGCCTTTCCGCTGGCGCTCCTGGTCAGCCTGCTCGTCTATCTCTTCCTCTGGCGGACGCGCTGGGGGTACGAGATCCGGGCCACCGGCGCGAGCCCGGCGGCGGCGGAGTACGGCGGCATCTCGACCGGCCGGCAGATCGTGCTGGCGATGGCGGTCTCGGGGGGGCTGGCGGGCATGGTGGCGATCAACGAGGTGATGGGCTACCGCTACCGGTACTACGACAGCTTCTCGGCCGGCTACGGCTTCACCGGCATCGCGGTGGCCCTGCTGGGGCGGAACCATCCGGTAGGCGTGATCCTCTCCTCGCTCCTGTTCGGGGCGCTGCTGCGGGGCGGCCTGTTCGTCGACATCTTCACCGAGAACGTCTCCAAGGACCTGGTGCAGGTGCTCCAGGCGATCATCATCCTGTTCGTGGCGGCGGAGGCGATGTTCCGTGGCCCCTTCGCCCGGTGGGCCAAACGCGTATGAGCGAGAATCCGATCCTTGCGCTGCTTTTCTCGGCCATCCGCCTGGCGACTCCGCTGCTGCTGGCGGCTCTCGGCGGCCTCTTTTCGGAGCGCTCCGGGGTGATCAACATCGGCCTCGAGGGGCTGATGCTCGCGGGCGCCTTCACCGCCGCGGTGACGACCCACTACAGCGGCAATCCCTGGGTGGGGCTGCTGGCGGCGATCCTGGCCGGGATCGGGGTGGCGCTGATCCATGCCGTGGCCTGTATCCGCTACCGGGCGGACCAGGTGGTGAGCGGCACGGCGATCAACATCCTCTTTCTCGGCGTGCCCGCCCTGCTCTCCGGGGCGATGTTCGCGTCGACTGGAGCGACGCCGCAGATCCCCAAGGAGCAGCTCCTGCCCTACGCGCCGATCATCCTCGCCTTCGCTCTGGTGCCGGCGACCTGGTGGGTGCTGAACCGCACGCCGTTCGGCCTGCGTCTGCGGGCGGTGGGGGAGAACCCCGAGGCGGCGGACACGGCGGGGGTGAACGTGGCGCGCATCCGCTACGCCGGGGTGCTGCTCTCCGGCGCGCTGGCGGCGATCGGCGGCGCCTACCTCTCGATCGGCCAGTCGTCGCTCTTCACCCGCAACATGACGGCCGGCCGGGGGTTCATCGCGCTGGCCGCCCTGATCTTCGGCAAGTGGCGGCCGGTGCAGACGATGCTCGCCTGCCTGCTCTTCGGCGTCGCTGAGGCGCTGTCGATCCAGATGCAGGGCGTCTCGCAGATCCCCGTCCAGTTCATCCAGATCATCCCCTACGTGCTGACGATCGTCGTCCTCGCCGGCTTCATCGGCCACTCCCGGGCACCGCGGGCGCTGGGGCTGCCGTATCAGAAGAAGAGATAGATCGCGTAAGCCGGCGCCGAACCATGGTAGGCTGTCGTGCATCGGCACGATCTCGTTCAAGGAGCTGAGGGATGGACCAGGAGTTGATCGCCTATCTTGAGGCGCGTTTTTCTAGTATCGACGAGCGCTTTCGTGAGACCTCGCAGCAGATCTCAAGTCTTCGTGAGGAGACCGCGCAACAGATCGGAAGCCTCCGGGATGAATTCGAAAGCTTCCGTGAAGAGACCACCCAGAACTTCGGGCGGGTGGATGAGGGGATTCGGCAGGCCCATGTCGTGATCGAAGGCTTGCGGAATGGTGAGATCCGCGGAATTGCTGAAGGCGTATCCGGCTTCAAAGAGCAGCTTAGCGGCTTTCGAACGGAGGTGTCGCAAGAGTTCGACGCCGTGCGAGGCTTGGTTCGCTCGACCTATCAAGAGTTGGATCGCCGCATTCGCCCCTTGGAGCTGCGGAAGGTCTGAAACAGCTGAGCGGGAGCTATACGGCAAGACTCCCGGTTAGACTACGCGGCATGCGCCGTACCGCCGTCCTTTCACTCCTCCTCTCCCTCTGTCTGTTCGCGCCGGGCCTCGCCGCGGCGCAGAGCGTCCTGGAACAGGCCCTGGCCGCCGAGGTGGCCCGCACGGCCGCGGCTTCGGGGGCTCTCGGGGTCAACATCGTCGAGCTGGATACCGGCGAGACGATTTTTTCCCACCGGGCCGACGAGCCGCGGGTGATCGCCTCGAACAGCAAGCTGTTCACCACGGCGGCGGCCCTGGACACCCTGGGCCCCGGCTACTTCTTCGAGACCCGGCTCCTGATGCGGGGAGCGGTGGGCGGCGGAATCCTCCGCGGGGATCTCGGCGTGGTGGGCGCGGGCGATCCGCAGATCTCGGGCCGCGAGTACGGAGGGGATGCCTACGGCGCGTTCCGCCCCTGGGCGGCGGCGCTGCGGGCGCGAGGAGTCCAGCGGATCACCGGCGATCTCTACCTCGCGAGCGGCCTCTTCGAGCCGACGCAGATCCACCCCGAGTGGCCGCGCGATCAGCTCACCGACTGGTACGAGGCCCCGATCGCCTCCCTCGCCTTCAGCGACAACTGCATCCTGGTGCGGGTCTGGCCGGGCGCGGCGGGGCGGCTGGCGGTGGTGGAGACCGTGCCGCCGGTGCCGATCGTCCGCGTGGACAACAGCGCGCTCACCACCTCCGCGCGGCGCGGGACCCGCCTCTACGTCGGGCGGACCGGCGACCTGCTGACCGTCCGGGGATCGATCGACGCCGGCTCGGGGCCGTTCGAGACCTGGGTGACGGTGCCCGATCCGGTGCTCTACTTCGGCCTCGGCCTGCGGGGCGCGCTCGCCGAGGAGGGGATCACGATCGACGGCGCGATCCGGCCGGTGGCCCAACTCCCGGGCGCGGTCTGGGACCGGGTGGCCGTCCACCGGAGCGATCTGGTCACCGCCATCACTACGACCAACAAGCGAAGCCAGAACTTCTACGCCGAGACCCTGTCCAAGATCATCGGCGCCGCCCGCTGTGGCGAGGGGAGCTGGAGCGCGGGGACGCGGGCGATCGAGGAGTTCGTCGCCTCGATCGGCGTCCCCGCCGGCAGCGTCCACCTGGTGGACGGCTCCGGCATGAGCCGCAGCAATCAGGCTTCGCCGCGGGCGATCACGATGCTGCTGCGGCACATGTTCTTCCACCCCGCGGCGGCGGAGTTCGCCCAGTCGCTCCCCTATGGGGGGGAGGACATGAAATCCTGGAAGCGGCGGCTGGCGGCACTCCCCTACCGCGGGAACGTCCTCGCCAAGACGGGGACGCTCAACGGCGTCTCGGCCCTCTCGGGCTACGCCAAGGCCGTGTCCGGCAAGGCCTACGCCTTCTCGATCGTCATCGAGCGGTGCAAGATCGACGCGCACGGAGCGCAGGACCGGATCGTGATGGCGCTGATCGACAACGGCTGATCGATTCCAGGTAGAATGCCCATCTAGCCGCGGTGCGGCAAACCGCGAGGAGGATCGCCCTTGGTCACGTCCGAAGTTCGCCCGGTCAACTACCGGGGCTTGATGAAGAAGGTGGAGCAGGCGGTCGCGGCGATGGACCGCGCAGAGGACGTCGGCTCGACGATCCATTCCCTGCTCGAGATCATCATCGACAAGTTCCAGGACGAGCTGGGCATTTACGGCGGCCGCCTCTACCAGCGCCGGGGCGGCTACTACGTCCTCCAGGCCACCTTCGGCGACGCCAAGGAGGTCCCCCAGGGGCTCAAGGTGCCGATCTCCTACCGGCCGGTGCAGCTCCTGCTCGAGGAGGGCACCGTCTACATGGACGACCAGGACCCGAACATCGACCGCAATCTCGAGGATCTCCTGGGCGTCCAGCAGTTCGCCGCCATCGAGGTGGGCAGCGAGGAGTACATCCTCGCCTTCAACGTCGCCGCCGGCCACGACCGGGACGACATTCTCTTCTCGCTCGGCATCCTGCGCCACAGCGTCAACCAGAAGATCCGCCGCGACAAGATGGAAGGGATTTTCGAGCAGGCGCGCAAGATCCAGGCGTCGATCCTGCCGCGGCGCGATCCGGTGTATGGCGATTTCGACATCTTCGGCCGCTCCGAGCCGATGGAAGAGGTGGGCGGCGATTTCTTCGACTACATCCCGCTGACCAAGAAGATCCTCGGTCTCGCCATCGCCGACGTCTCCGGCCATGGCCTGCCCGCCGCCCTGCAGGTGCGCGACATCTACATGGGCCTGCGGATGGGCCTGGCGCGCGACTTCAAGATCGTGCGCACGGTCGAGCGGATGAACAACATCATCCACCAGAGCACGCTGACCAGCCGCTTCGTGTCGATGTTCTACGGCGAGCTCGAGCTCAACGGCGTGTTCATCTACGTCAACGCCGGGCACCCGCCGCCGATCCACATCGCGGCCGACGGCAAGGTGCGCAACCTGGAGGAAGGGGGGCCCGTGCTCGGGCCGCTCCCCGACGCCACCTACGAGCGCGGCTTCGTCACCATGAAGCCGGGCGACATGCTGGTCTTCTACACCGACGGCATCTGCGAGACCCAAGGGCGCGACGAGAGCGGCCGCATGCTCGGAGAGTACGGTGTCGAGCGCATGCTCGAGGTGGCCCGCGAGCACCAGGGGGAGACCGCCCGCGAGGTGGTGGACGCCATCTTCGCCAGCGTCGAGGCCTTCAGCCGCAACGCCCCTCCGGACGACGACCGCACCGTGATGGTGGTGAGCCAGCCGGTGATCGACAGCGGCGTGACCCAGGCGTTCCCGCGGCCGACGGGGCTGCTGTAAGCGTTCACCCCTGCGGCACCACCTCCAGCTCCTGCTTCAGCTTGACGATGCTCCGCTCGGGGTAGATCCCCGGCCGGAGCTGCACGCCCGGGTAGATCTGCGTCCCCCGTCCCACCACGACCCCGGGGTGGAGGACGGAGTTGCAGCCGGTCAGAACGCCGTCGCCCAGGATCGCGCCGAGCTTGCGGCGGCCGGTGTCGAGCCGGTTACCGTTGTGCGGGATGCGGATCCGGCCGCCGTCGTGGCGGAAGTTCGAGAGGATCGTGCCCGCCCCGAGGTTGACATCGGCGCCGAGGATCGAGTCGCCGACGTAGTTGAGGTGCGGAGCTTTGGCATGCGGGAGGAGGATGGCCCGCTTGATCTCCGTGTTCGCCCCCACGATGCAGCGGTCGCCGATCCAGATCCCCCCGCGCAGATAGGCGCCGGGCCGGATCTCGACGTCGCGGCCGATGTAGATCGGCCCCTCGATGACCGCGGTCGGGTGGATGCGGGCGCCCGGGCAGATCACGATCCGGTCGCCCACGAGGTGGACGTCCGGCGCGAGCTGGCCGTGGATCTCGCTCGACGGCAGACCGGCGAGGATCTCGTCCAGCGGCTCCCCCAGGAGCTCCCAGGGGGCGGCGGGATTGAAGAGGCTGGCGAAGGCGTCCGGCAGGTCGGCGAAAAGCGAGGGGATCTCGGATGGACTCATCATCTCTCCGTCAAAAGGTATGGGATTTCGATCACCACGGATCGAGCAAAGCACGTGCCACGGATACGGATGATATCTTCCGTTCCCGAGTGAGCCGCTTTCGCCCCCTCCCGGTTTCCTTCTACCGCCGTCCGGCCGAGACCGTGGCCCGGGATCTCCTCGGGCGGTATCTGGTACACGAACTGGACGGCGAGCGGCTGGTGCTCCGCCTGGTCGAAACCGAAGCCTATCTCGGAGCCTCCGATCGCGCGAGCCACGCCTGGGGCGGCCGCCGCACGGCGCGCAACGAGAGCCTGTATCTCGCCGGGGGTTACGCCTACGTCTACATGATCTACGGCATGCACTTCTGTCTGAACGCCGTCACCGGCGAGGCGGGCGTCGGCAGCGCCGTGCTGCTGCGCGCCGGCGAGCCGGTCGAGGGGGAGGAGCGGATGCGGGAGAACCGCGGATGGGCCCGGGCGCCCAAGCCGGGCGATCTCGCCGGCGGTCCGGGCAAGCTCTGCCAGGCCCTCGCCATCGGCCGCGAGCTCGACGGGGTCCCGCTCGGCCAGCCGCCTCTCTACATCACCCAGGGTGAGCCGGTGGCGGAAACGGAGATCGTGGCGAGCCCCCGCATCGGCGTCGACTACGCCGAGGAGGCCGCCCTCTGGCCCTTGCGGTTCTCGGTGCGCGGCCATCCGCACGTCTCCAGGCCGCGGCCGGTTTGAAACTTTCGCGCCCGGCATGGGAACATGAAGATGGAACCGGAGGGAATCATGCTCAACGAAACGATCCGGAAGGAGATCCGCCCGAGGCTGCAGAAGGCTTTCCAGGAACGCTTCCGCGGAGTCCTGCTCTTCGGATCGGAAGCGAGAAACCAGGCTGGCGAGGACAGCGACATCGACCTGATGGTGCTCCTCGAAGCTCCAGTCCGGATCGGACGGGATCTGGAGACCATCGTCAAGGCGCTTTACCCTTTGCAACTCGAGATGGATCGCCCGATCCACGCCTTGCCGGTGTCGTCGGAAGCTTTCGAAGCGGGGCAGTACGGCATCTACCGCAGTGCGCGCCAGGAAGGGCGTTATCTGTGAGAGGGTGTCTCGAAAGCCGCCTCCCCCGCCCGGCGATGAATCGCCGGGCTAGGAACAGCGCTCCCTGAAGGGAGCTTGAAGCCGGATTCATCCGGCGCTGTTCTTAGCCCGGGACATTCATGCCCGGGCATCGGAGGCGCCGGGAGCCAATCGAGCCGCACTCGTGACAACTGTCACCCCCAACTCCTGACATCCCTCCCTGGGGTCCTCCGGCCCCGCCCTCCAGAATGTTCCTGGAAGATACGAACGGAGGATTCCATGACACGAACCACACCTTTCGAGGACGACCGGCCGGTCGCGGAGCTGCGGCGGGCCGTCAAGCGGTACGGCGCGGTCACGGCGCTGGCCGGGATCGACTTCGAGGTCCGCCCCGGCGAAGTGGTCGCGCTGCTCGGCCCCAACGGCGCCGGCAAGACGACCGCCGTCCAGCTTCTGCTCGGCCTCGCCCGGCCGAACGCGGGAGAGGCCCGGCTTTTCGGCGTCGAGCCGCGCCGTGCCGAGGCGCGGATGCGCACCGGCGCCATGCTCCAGATCTCCAAGGTGCCCGAGACCCTGAAGGTGCGCGAGCACATCCACCTCGTCTCCAGCTACTACCCCCACCCCCTTCCCGAACGGGAGGTGATGGCCGCGGCCGGCCTCGATGGGATCGAGGGGCGCCTCTTCGGCAAGCTCTCGGGCGGCCAAAGGCAGCGCGTGCTCTTCGCCCTCGCCCTCTGCGGCGATCCGGACCTGATGTTCCTCGACGAGCCCACGGTCGGTCTCGACGTCGAGGCCCGGCGCGCCTTCTGGACGGTGATCGCGGAGAAGGCGCGGCAGGGGCGCTCGGTGCTGCTGACCACCCACTATCTGGAGGAGGCTGACGCCCTCGCCGACCGTATCGTGATGATCGGCCGCGGCCGGGTGATCGCCGAGGGGACCCCCGCCGAGATCAAGTCCCGGGTCGTGGGACGCAAGATCCGCTGCCGGACCGCCCTACCGCTGGCCGAGATCGCCGCCCTGCCCGGCGTGCGCGACGTCCGCCGGCAGGACGAGCTGACCGAGGTGTTCGCGGCGGAAGCCGAACGCACCGTTTTCGAGCTGCTCTCCCGCGACCCGTCGCTCTCCGCGCTCGAGGTGCGGGGGGCCGATCTGGAGGAAGCGTTCCTGACCCTGACGAATACTGACAATCCTGAAGAGGTGGCCGCATGATCGCCCAGACCCCGGCCCGCAGCCTGCTGCGGATCTATACCCTGGAAGCCCGGTACGAGTTTCTGAAGCAGTTGCGGATGCCCGCCTACGTCGTGCCGTCGCTCGCCTTCCCGCTGGTCTTCTACTTCATGTTCGGCATTGCCCTGCCGCACGGATCGGGCGGACCGTTCGACATCCCCACCTACATGCTCGCCACCTATGGCGCCTTCGGGGTGATGAACGTGTCCCTGTTCGGGTTCGGCGTCGGCGTCGCCACCGAACGCGGCCAGGGGTGGATGCTGTTCAAGCGGGCGAGCCCCATGCCTCCCGTCGCCTACTTCGCCGCCAAGCTCGCCACCATCCTGGTGTTCAGCCTGATCATGGTGAGCGCGCTGTTCGTGCTCGGCGCCACCGCCGGCGGCGTGCGACTTCCGGCCGGAACCTGGTTCTCCCTGCTGGGGGTGCTGGTCCTGGGAACGCTCCCCTTCGCGGCGTTCGGGCTGGCGGTCGCCTACTGGGCGGGACCCAACTCGGCGGTAGCCGTGCTGAACATCGTCGCGCTGCCGTCGGCGTTCGGCTCCGGGATGTGGATCCCGATCCAGATGCTGCCGCCGGTGATCAGGAAGGCCGCCCTCTTCCTGCCGCCGTACCACTACGCCCAGCTCGCCCTGCATACGCTCGGGCTCGACCGCGGCGGGGCGGTGCCGATCCACGTCTTCGCTCTGGCGGCGTTCACGGCCGCGTCGCTCCTGCTCGCCTGGATCGGCTTCCGGCGGGACGAGGGCAAGACGTTCGGGTAAGGTATGAGACGGATGCGACTCCTCCCCAAAGACCCCGAGGTCGGCTGGCTTCCCTATGCCTGGCTGGTTTATCTCATCCCCTTCCTGGCCGATCCCGGGATGCGGCGGGCGTCCGCTCTGGAGTGGGCGCTCACCGCGGCGGGGTTGGCCGCCTTCCTCGTCCTCTACTTTCGGGCTTACTGGCTGAAGGGGACCAAGGGTCTCGCATGCGCCGCCGGCATCCTCCTCATCGGCGTCCTCCTGGTGCCGTTCAACTCGGGGGCGGGCGTCTTCTTCATCTACGCCGCCTCTTTCATCGGCTACTCGGTCGGCGCGCGCCTCGCCTGGCCTCTCCTCGGCGTCCTGCTGGCGGTCCTGGCGCTGGAGATCCCTCTGGCCCATCTGTCCGCCTACACCTGGGCTCCGGCGGCGGGCTTCTCCCTGATGATCGGCGGCATCTGCATCCACGGCGCCGAGGTGAAGCGGGCCAACGCCAGGCTGCGCATGGCCCAGGAAGAGGTCGAGCGGCTGGCGAAGACGGCCGAGCGGGAGCGCATCGCCCGCGACCTCCACGACGTCCTGGGGCATACGCTGTCGCTGATCACCCTGAAATCGGAGCTGGCGGGGAAGCTCGTCGAGCGGGATCCGGAACGGGCCGGGCGGGAGATCCGGGAGGTCGAGCGCATCTCCCGCGAGGCTCTGCGGGAGGTGCGGACGGCGATCGCCGGCTATCGTTCCGAGGGGCTCCAGGCCGAGATGGGCCGGGCGCGGCTGGCGCTGGAATCGGCCGGGGTGCGCCTCGAATACTTCGCCCAGCCGGTCGAGCTCGATCCCGCGCGGGAGACCGTGGCCGCGCTGGCGCTGCGCGAGGCGGTGACCAACGTCGTCCGCCATGCCGGGGCCCGGACCTGCCGGATCCTCCTGGAGCAGACGGAGGAGGAGACGCGGCTGGAGGTGAGCGACGACGGCCGCGGGGGCTCGGCGCCCGAGGGGATCGGGCTCGCCTCGATGCGCGAGCGGGTCGAAGGGCTCGGCGGCCGGCTGGAGCGCCAGGCGGAGACCGGGACCTCGCTGCGGATCACCCTGCCGCGCCGGCGGAGCCCGCTTCCGGCAACCGTGGAGCTCCAGGAGCGGCCGGCTTGATCCGGGTGCTGATCGCCGAGGATCAGGGGATGGTCCTGGGAGCGCTGGCGGCCCTGCTCGAGCTGGAGCCGGACATCGAGGTGGTCGGCCGGGCCCGCGACGGCCAGGACGCCCTCGACCTCGCCGCCACCACGAAGCCGGATGTGGTGCTCACCGACATCGAGATGCCGCGGATGACCGGCCTCGAGCTCGCCGCCGAGCTCAAACGGCGGGCCCACCCCGCGCGGGTGGTGATCCTCACCACCTTCGGCCGCGGCGGCTATCTGCGCCGGGCCCTGGACGCCGGCGCCGCGGGTTATCTCCTCAAGGACGCGCCCTCGGACCGGCTCGCCGAGGCCATCCGCCGGGTGCACGCCGGGCTGCGGTCGATCGACCCGGAGCTGGCGGCGGCCGCCTGGGAGGATGCCGATCCGCTGACCGACCGCGAGCGCCAGGTGCTCCGCCTGGCCGCCGAGGGGCATTCGAGCGCCCGCATCGCCTTGGAGCTTCACCTCTCCGAGGGGACGATCCGCAATTACCTCTCCGAGGCCATCAGCAAGGTCGGCGCCGAGAACCGGGTCGAGGCAGCGCGCATCGCCCGGCAGAAGGGGTGGCTGTAGGCGGATCTGCCGGCCGCTGCGTAAACTAGAAAACAACCAGGAGGAAACCATGGCGATCCCGCGGACGCTCCGAGTCATTCCAGCCCTGCTGCTCCTGCTTGCCTCGACGGCCCTCGCCGCGGACCGCTGGCAGCCGGCCGGCCCGGAGGGGGGGATCGTCACCTCGCTGGCGATCGATCCCGTGAACCCGCGGGTCCTCTACGCCGGGGTGGGCGCCGGAGGGGTCTTCAAAAGCGTCGACGCCAGCGCCACCTGGGCACCCGCGTTCGACGGGCTCCGGGGCGTGGTCCGGATCGTGGCCGTCGATCCCGGTCGGCCCGCGACGGTCTACGCCGGCACCGACCTGGAGGTCTTCCGGAGCGACGACGGCGCCGCCCACTGGACCGCCACCCCTGGCCCCGCTCCCTCGCATCTGCCGGTCAACGCCCTGCTGGCGACTCCGGCGGCGGTCTACGTCAACGTCGTCAGCAACTCTCCAGCCCCGGTCGCGATCGGTTTCCTCTTCAAGAGCACGGATCGCGGAGCGAGCTGGTCCCCCCTGGGCACCGGCGGATTCTTCGTGACGGCGCTCGCCGCCGATCCCGCGAATCCAGGCATCCTCTACGCCGGTTCCCACTCGGGGGTGTTCCGGAGCGCCGACGGCGGATCGACCTGGACCGCCGCGAGCGGCGGTCTGCCGGCCGGCGCGGATGTCACCGCGCTGCTGGCGCCGGCGCCGGGGACCCTCTACGCGGCGCTCACCCAGGGCCGCAAGGTGTTCCGCAGCACCGACGGCGGGGGCCACTGGCAGCGGGTGAGCCGGGGGATCACCAGCGCGGCGCTCACCGCCTTCGCGGCCGGGCCCAATCCGGCGGTCCTCTATGCAGCGGCGAACGCGGGGGCCTCCGGCACGGGCTCGCTGTTCCGCACGGCGGACGGCGGCGCCCACTGGCAGCGGGCGGATTCGGGCCTCCCCGCCGACATCCAGGCGCTCGCCATCAACCCGCGCAGCCTCGCGCTCTTCGCCGGCAGCCGCATTGCCGGAGTCTTCCGGAGCGGCGACGGCGCGACGACCTGGAAGGCCGCCAGCCATGGGCTCCGCGCCGTGCCCGCCGATGCCGTGGTCGCCGACCCGAAACGCCCCGCGATACTCTTCGCCGGCACCCCCGACTTCGGTCTGATCAAGACCGTGGATGGAGGCGCGAGCTGGCAGGGCACCGGCGTCAGCCTGGGCGCGCGCGAGCCGCTGGCGATCGATCCCCGGCGGCCCGCCACGATCTATGCCTCCAGCCGCGACACGAGATTGTTGCGCAGCCGCGACGGCGGCCGGAGCTGGCAGCGCATCCGGACCTCGCCGTTCGGGGTCCAGGACCTCGCCGTCGATCCCGGCGATCCGTCCATCCTCTACGCCAGCGGATTTTTCCGCATCGACCGGAGCACCGACGGCGGCGACACCTGGACCCAGGATTACGGCTCTCCCTGTGTGCTTCCGGGCGAGTTCGCGGTCACCCCGACCTCGCGGGTCTTCAACGCGGCGTTCTCGACGTGCGGTCCGAACGAGCTCGGCCTCGGCATCCACGAGCGGGGTCCGGACGGCGGCTGGCCGGAGGTCAACAACGGATTGCCCCTTCGCCCCAGTCCGGACGGCCTGGGCGCCGATCCCCGGCAGCCGTCGACGCTCTATGCGGGGATCCAGGGCTTCGTGCCAAACCCCTCGTCCGGATACGACTACGTCCACCGGACGTACCGCACGACCGACGGGGAGAGCTGGACCCAGGTCGCCGGGCTGGGCGAAAACTCGGCCACTGCGTTCGCCTTCCCGCCCGCGGAGCCCGGCGTGATCTACGCCGCCGTGGGATTCGGGCTCCTGGTGAGCGCGGACGGCGGCGAGACCTGGCACGCCGCCGGCGACGGGCTGCCCCAGGCCACGGTGTCGGCGCTGGCCGTCGGCGCGGATGCTTCCACGGTGTATGCCGCGACGCCGGGGGGCCTTTACAAGCTGCCGCGATGAGCGTTCGCGTCCATCTTCCATGCAATGACGAAGGAAGGAACTCCATGTCCGTTCCGCTGAGACTTCGACTCGCCCTGATCCTCGCACTCCTCCCCTGGGCGGCCTTCGCCGCGGACCGCTGGCAACCGGCGGGGCCGGAGGGGGGGAGCGTCGCCTCGCTGGCGATCGATCCCGTGAACCCCAGCGTCCTCTATGCCGCGATGGGCGCCGGAGGCGTCTTCAAGAGCATCGACGCGGGCGCCACCTGGGCTCCGGCGTTCGACGGGCTGGCCGGCAACGCCGTCCTCGTCCTCGCCCACGCTCCGAAGTCGGCCGCGATCCTCTACGCGGGTACCTCCCATGGCGTTTTCAAGACCACCGACGGCGGAGCGCACTGGGCCGCCGCGAGCTCCGGGAGCTCCCCGGCCGCCAACGGCGTCGTCAACGCGCTCGTGGTGACGACGTCGGCGATCTACGCCGGCGTCTCCGAGAGTTTCCTGCCGGGACCGACGCCCGGACTTTTCAAGAGCGTCAACGGCGGAGTCAACTGGTCCCAGCTCGATCTCGGCCGCGACAACATCGTCCGGGTGACGGCGCTCGCCGCCGATCCCACGAATCCTCGCGTCCTCTATGCGGGGTTCCGGGAGACCGGGCCCCCCTTCGCGACCGGCGTGCTGCGCAGCGGCGACGCCGGGGGGACCTGGTCACTCTCGGTCCGCGGGCTGCCGGGAACGGTCCAGGACCTCGCGATCCATCCGGCGGCGCCGCGCACCGTCTACGCGGCGGTCGAGGGAGCCGGCGTCTTCCGCAACGACGGCGGCGGGGGGATCTGGCGCAAGGTGAGCCGCGGCCTGACCAATCCGTTCGTCACCGCGCTGGCCATCGGACCGGCGCCCGGCACCCTCTACGCCGCCGCCCGGCAGGGAACGGCCGCCACCGGCTCGCTGTTCCGCACCACGAACGGCGGCACGCGCTGGCAGCGGGTGGATCGCGGGCTCCCGTTCGACCTCCAGGAGGTGGCGGTGGATCCGCGTGGGGCGGCGCTCTACGCCGGCAGCGGGAGCGCCGGCGTCTTCCGCGGCGCAAGCTCCGGCGCCACCTGGACGGTAGCCGACCGGGGGCTCCGCGCCGTCGCCACGGACGCGGTCGTCACCGATCCCAGCCGGCCGGCGATCCTCTACGCCGGCACCCCGGACTTCGGGCTGATCAAGAGCGTGAACGGAGGGGCGAGCTGGAACGCGCCCGGCGCCGGCGCGGGCGCCCGCAAGCCGCTGGCGATCGACCCCCGGCAGCCGGCCACGGTCTATGCCAGCAGTCTTCAGGGGAAACTGCTGCGGAGCCGCAACGGCGGCCGGAGCTGGCAGACGATCTCCCTGCCGAACGACTCCCCGGCGAACGGCGTCAGCGGTCTCGTCCTCGACCCGAACGACCCGTCCATCCTCTACGCCGTCCGCCCTCGCGAGATCGACCGTAGCGCCGACGGCGGCGACACCTGGACGACGGAGGTGACCTCCACCTGCGTGACCCTGGCCTATCCGGCGATCACCCCGTCCTCGCAGGTCTACGCCGGCTCGGTGTCGTCGTGCCAGAGCCTGGCCGGCGGCGGCGTCCTGATGCGCGATGCCGCCGGCCAGTGGCGGACGGTGGAGGTCGCCGTGAATCTGCTCTACCCCACGCCGACCGCCCTGGCCGCCGATCCCCGGCAGCCGTCGACCCTCTACACGGGGCTCAGCGGCCTGCTCATCGAGCCCCCGGCCAATGTCTCCCAGATCTTCCGGACGACCGACGGCGTGACCTGGTCCCCTGTCGCATTGCCCGGCAACCTCGGTCCGGCCACGGCTTTCGCCTTTCCACCGGCGGAGCCCGGCGTCGTCTACGCCGCCATCCGGGGGCAGGGGGTTTATGTGAGCGAGGACGACGGCGAGACCTGGCGCACCGTCAACGCCGGGCTCCCCAGCTATTCAATCCCGGCGTTGGCGGTCAGCGCCGACTCTTCCACGGTGTACGCCGCGACAGCGGGGGGCCTCTACGAGCTGACCCGCACGCCCTAGCGCCGGCCGCCGCCGCGCACCTTGACGCGGCGGTCGGGGTCCTGCTTGCGCACCCAGGCGAGGAAGCGCCGCATGCGGGGCTCGTCGCGGAGGCGCTCGACGCAGTTCAGCTCGCGGGCCAGGGTGGCGTTGTCGAAAAGGGCGTGGATCTGGCGATGGCAGGCCGAGCAGATCTCGGCCCGGGGACCGTCGCCCCCGTCCTTCTGCCGGGGGATGAGGTGATGGACGGTGAGGCGCTCGGTCTCGCGTTCACAAAGCTCGCACTGCATGCCCGGAGTACAACAAGAGAGGGGGTGCGGTTCATTGCGCCCCCTCCTCCTTTTTCTTCGGCGCCCGCCCCGCCTCGCGCAGGGCGCGGGCGAGGATGAACTCGATCTGCGCGTTGACGCTGCGCAGCTCGTCCTCGGCCCAGCGCCGGAGCGACTCGTAGATCTCCGGGTCGAGCCGCAGCGGGTAGTTCTTGCGTTCCGCCAAGACGGCCTCAGTGGTACAGGCTGCCGACGTTGACCACCGGCTGCGGATGGCCGCCGCCGCAGAGCACCACCAGCAGGTTGCTCACCATCGCGGCCCGGCGCTCCGGGTCGAGCTCGACGAGCCCTCGGGTGGCGAGCATCTCCAGGGCGTGCTCAACCATCCCCACCGCGCCCTCGACGATCTTCGCCCGCGCCGCCACCACCGCGCTCGCCTGCTGGCGCTGCAGCATCGCCGACGCGATCTCGGGCGAGTAGGCGAGGTGGCTGATGCGGGCCTCCAGCACCGATACTCCCGCCTGCTCCAGCCGCTCCTGGATCTCCCGGGCGAGCCCCACCGACATTTCCGAGGTGTGGCCGGAGAGATCCATCTCCCCCTCGATGTCGGCGACATAGGGGAAGTGGGTGGCGAGGTTGCGCAGCGCCGATTCGCTCTGGACCTGGACGAAGTTGATGTAGTCGTCGACGTTGAACAGCGCCTCGGCGGTGTCGAACACCCGCCAGACCACGACGGCGGCGATCTCGATCGGGTTGCCGGCCTTGTCGTTGACCTTCAGCTTGGCGGTCTCGAAGTTGCGGGTGCGCGCCGAGACGCTCTTCTTGCTGTAGAAGGGGTTGGCCCAGCGCAGGCCCGGCGTGCGCGTCGTTCCCACATAGTCGCCGAAGAACTGCAGCACCTTGGGCTGGTTCGGGTTGACCACGAACAGGCCGCACTCGCCGACGACGCCGACGAGCAGCAGCAGCGCGGAGGCGACGACCCCCCATCCCAGGCCCGCGCGGGCGCTGTAGATGAGACCGGCGACCGCGGCCAGAAGCAGCACGAAGAACAGCAGCAGCATGGCGAGCCCCGGACTGCCGTTGAACTCCCTTTCGCGAATCATGGTGGTGTCCTCTCTCGTTGGTTGATGGCAGAGTGATATCACTCTGATCTCTACTACGCAAGGAACTAAGGGAAGGTTTCGGGATGCCAGCGGCTACCTGAAGCGTCTGTCTAGGAATTCTTTGACACTTCATGCGTTCTATGCTGTATGATGTGCATCGATTTGCAGCGAGAGAACTGACCATGCCACCCGACCACGAAAACCGCGAAGCCCGCCAGCACGAGATCCTGGCCATTCTCGACGCCCACCGGGTGACGAGCCAGGGGGAGCTCGTGGAGCGGCTGCGCGAGCGGGGGGTCGCGGCCACCCAGTCGAGCGTCAGCCGCGACCTGCGGGACCTCGGGGTGGGATGGATCGGCGGCCGCTATGCCCGGCCCGTGGAGCGGGAGGAGAGCGATCCCGGGGTGGCGGAAGTCGCCCGGTTCCTGCGCGGGGTCAAGCCCGCGGGGCCCAATCTCACCGTCGTCTTCACCATGGCCGGGGCCGCCCAGGCCGTGGGGATCGCCATCGACCGGGCCGGCTGGCCCGAGCTGGTGGGGACCATGGCCGGCGACGATACCGTCTTCGCCGCCACCGCCTCCGCCGGCGACCAGAAGCGTTTCATCCGCAGGCTCGAAAGCTTCCTCAAGGAGGGCTGAACCCATGCCCAACCCGATCGTGCTCGCCTTTTCAGGCGGGCTGGATACCTCTTTTTCCATCCCCTGGCTCGCCGAGACCCTCGGCCGGCCGGTGGTCACCGTGACCGTCGATACCGGCGGGCTCGACGAGGCCGCCGCCGAGGACCTCGCCCGGCGCTCGCAGGCCCTCGGGGCGGTCGACCACCTGCGGATCGACGCGCGGCAGGACTTCTTCGACCGCGTGCTGCGCTTCCTGATCCTAGGCAACGTGCGGCGCGGGCAGGTCTATCCGCTCTGCGTCGGGGCCGAGCGGGTGATCCAGGCGCAGGAGGTGGCGAAGGCCGCCGCCCGGTTCGGCTCGCGCACCATCGCCCACGGCTGTACGGCTGCGGGCAACGACCAGGTGCGCTTCGAGGTGGCCCTGCGCACGATCGATCCCGGCCTGGAGATCCTGGCGCCGGTGCGCGACGAGCCCCGGCCGCGGCCCGAGCAGGTGGCCTATCTGGAGGAGCGGGGGCTCCCCGTGCCGCCGTTCGGCGCCGCCTATTCGATCAACCGCGGGCTCTGGGGGGTGACGATCGGCGGCCAGGAGACGCTGGACACGGTCTCCTCGATCCCCGAGTCCGCCTGGGTGCTGACCCAGGGGGCCTTCGACGCGCCGCTCGCGCCGTCGCGCCACACCGTGGCCTTCGAGGCGGGCGTGCCGTCCGCCTGGGACGGCGAGGCGCTGGGGGCGGTCGAGCTGATCGAGCGGATCGAGGCGGCGGCGGCGGCCTACGGGATCGGCCGCGGGATCCACCTCGGCGAGACGATCCTCGGCATCAAGGGGCGGGTCGCCTTCGAGGCGCCGGCGGCCGAGGTGCTGCTCAACGCCCACCGGGAGTTGGAGAAGCTGGTCCTCACCGGCCGGCAGATCCGGGTCAAGGAGACGGTCTCGGGGGTCTACGGCGACCTGGTCCACGAGGGGCAGCACCTCGATCCGGTCTGCCGCGACATCGAGGCGCTCCTGCTCTCCTCGCAGCAGCGGGTCAGCGGCGAGGTCCATCTCCTCTTCCGGCAGGGAGCTGTCTTCGTGGAGGGGGTGGCGTCCCCGTTTTCGCTGCGGTCCGCCTCGCGCGGCATCTACGGCGAGGCGGCGGGGGAGTGGTCGGCCGCGGACGCCCGCGGCTTCTCGCGGATCGTGGCCCTGCCGGGGGAGCTGTATGCCCGGATGGCCCCCGGCATGGCGGACGAAGGAGGCGCTTCATGAAGACCGTGATGCTCGACAAGATCGCCTCGGTCACCCGCGCCTGCGGCCTCAAGCGGGAGGTGCGGGTCAGCGCCGAGATCCCCTGCGAGGAGGGGGTGGTGGTGGCGGTGCGGGTGCGCAACGACAAGAGCACCTACAGCCAGCTCGAGCTGCCGAGCGGCCGCATGGCGCAGGTGAAGAAGGGGGACGTGATCGCCGGCGCCCTCGGCCACCGGCACGCCCTGTTCGGCTACTCGGGGCACCTGCCGGAGCGGCTGGCCCCCGGCGATACGGTCCACCTGCTGAACATCGGCGGGGTGATCGGGATCTGCGACTCGGTGAACCCGGACCTTGGGGCCCCGTTCGAGTGCGAGGTGCTGGGGGCGGTGCTCCACTTCCCCTACCTGGGGGAGCGGATCGGCGTCGCCGCGCGGATCGGCGGCGAGCCGCTCGTCCTGGAAGCCCCGATCGACGCGGCCGGCGTGCCGGTGATCGCGCTCGTGGGCTCGTGCATGAACTGCGGCAAGACCGCCGCCGCCTGCACCCTGGTGCGGCATCTCAGCCATGGCGGCCTGACGGTCGACGGCCTCAAGGCGACCGGCGTCTCGCTGCGGCGCGACGTGCTGGCGATGGAGGACGCCGGAGCGCGGGCGACGGCGATCTTCACCGATTTCGGGGTGGTCTCGACGACGCCGGCCAACGCGCCGGCGCTCACCCGGACGCTGGTGACCCGCCTCGCCGCCGGCCGGCCGGACGCCATCGTGGCCGAGCTGGGGGACGGGCTCCTGGGCGCCTACGGCGTGGCGGCGATCCTCGAGGACGAGCGGATCCGCGCCGCCTTCACCGCCGTCGTGCTGGCGGCGAACGATCCGGTGGCGGCCTGGGGCGGGGTGCGGATGCTGCGCGAGCAGTTCGGCATCGAGCCGGTGGCGGTGACCGGGCCGGCGACGGACAACGTGGCCGGGACGCGGATTATCGAGGAGGTGGTGGGCGTCCCCGCGATCAACGCCCGCACGGACGGCGAGCGTCTGGCGGCGCTGGTGAGGGGAAAACTGGGGATCGGCGTTCCTGTCACCGAGGCGGTCCTGGGATGAACGGGTCGGTGCCGGCGGTGGTGCTGGGAGGGACGGGCTACGTCGCCGGGGAGCTGTTGCGGCTCCTCGCCGGCCACCCGCGCCTCGATCTCGCGGCCGTGCTCTCGGACAGCCAGAGCGGCGGCGGGGTGGAGTCCGCCTTTCCTCACCTCGCGGGGTGCTATCCGGGGCTGGCGTTCTCGGGGCGCGAGGATCTGGCGCGGATTATGGGCCAATCGACGGGAGAGCACCCCACGGTCGCCCTGCTCTGTGCCGCGCCCCACGGCGCCGCGGCGCCCCTGCTCGACGAGGCGCTGAACGCCGCCGGCCGGGCGGGGACCGAGCTGAAAGTGGTGGACGTCTCGGCGGATTTTCGCTTCGCGGACGGAGCGGCCTACGAGGCGGTCTATGGCCATGCGCACGGCGCCCCGGTCCGGCTGGCCGAGTTTCAATGCGCGCTGCCGGAGCACTTGGCGGCGACGCCGGCGGGGCACGTCGGCCACCCCGGCTGCTTCGTCACGGCGACGCTGCTGGCGGCGGTGCCGCTGCTGAAGCTCGGACTGGTGGAGCCGCGGCTCTCGGTGGTCGCCGTCACCGGCAGCACCGGCGCGGGGCGGACCCCCACGGCCACCACCCACCACCCGGCGCGGCGGAGCAACTTCTTCGCCTACAGCCCGCTGAAGCACCGGCACGAGCCGGAGATGCGGGCGCTCGCCGCGGCGGCCTCGGGGGTGGAGGCGGACATCTTCTTCACCCCGCAGTCGGGGCCGTTCGCGCGCGGCATCTATGCCACGGTCCAGGCCCGGCTCTTGCGGGGTATGGAGACCGAAGAGGTCCGCCAAGCCCTGGCCGGGTTCTACGCCGGGGCGCCGTTCGTGGACGTCCTGGCCGATCCGCCGCGCCTGCAGGATGTGGTGGGGACGAACCGCGCCCGGCTCGCCGTGGCCGTGTCGGGGGATCACCTGGTGGTCTTCTCGGCGATCGACAACCTGGTGAAGGGCGCCGCCGGAGGCGCCATCCAGTGGATGAACCGGCTGCTGGGGTTCCCAGAGACCGCGGGGTTGAACGTCCCGGGGATCGGCTGGCTATAAAGGGGAGAGACTGAGATGACCGAGACCGCCGTCGAAACCGTTCTCCAGGCCGAGCTGGACGAATCCCGCTGGCTGCTGCCCGTCTATCCGCACACGCCGGTCGAGCCCGTACGGGGCGAGGGGGCGATCGTCCATACCCGCGACGGCCGCGCGCTGATCGACTTCTACGGCGGCCACGCGGTCGCCCTGCTGGGCTACCGGCACCCGCGGGTGCTGGCGGCGCTGGGACACCAGGCGGAGGAGCTGTTCTTCCAGAGCAACTCGGTGCCGCTCTCCCTGCGCGCCCGGGCCGCCGGACGGCTGGTGCGCTTCGGTCCCGAGGGGCTGACGCGGGCCTTCCTGGTCAACAGCGGCGCCGAGGCCAACGAGAACGCCCTCCGCCTGGCCTTCCGCCATACCAAGCGGACCCGGATCGTGGCCCTCGAGGGGGCCTTCCACGGCCGCACCGCGGCCGCCGCCGCCATCACCTGGAAGTCGGAGCGCTGGTACGGCTTCCCGCGCGCGCCGTTCGACGTCACCTTCGTGCCGCGCGGGGATCTGGACGCCCTCGAGGCCGCGCTGGGGAGCGACGTGGCGGCGCTGATCGTGGAGCCGATCCAGGGGCAGGCCGGGGCGGTCGACCTCGGCGCACCTTACCTCGCGGCGGCCCGCGAGCTGACTCGCGCCGCGGGCGCCCTGCTGATCTTCGACGAGGTGCAGTGCGGCATGGGGCGCACCGGCCACCCGTTCGCGGCGCAGGCGTACGGCGTCACCCCGGACCTCCTGACCACCGCCAAGGGGCTCGCCGCCGGCTTTCCGGCGGGGGCGGTGCTGGCGAGCGACGCGGTCGCGGCGGGGCTCCAGTACGGCGACCTCGGCAGCACCTTCGGCGGCGGCCCGCTCGCCTGCGCACTGATCGAGGCGGTGATCGACACCATCGAGTCCGAGGGGCTGATGGCGCGGGTGCGGTCGCTCTCGCAGGCGATCCGCGACACCTGCCGGGTGGGACCCGTCGAATCGATCCAGGGGGACGGCTTCCTGCTCGGCCTGCGCACCTCGCGGCCGGCGCGGGGGATCGTCGACGAGCTGCTGGAGAAGGGGATCCTGACCGGCACGAGCGGCGATCCGAACATCGTCCGGCTGCTGCCGCCGCTGATCCTGGAGGAGGCCCACGTCGCGACGCTGGCGGCCGCGCTGGCGGAGATCCGCCCGTGAACGGATTTCTCAGCCTCGCCGATCTCTCGCCGGGAGAGGTGTCGGAGCTGCTCGATCGCGCCGGCTGGCTGGAGCGCCATCCGGAGCCCGAGGCGCTGAAGGGGAAGGTTCTGGCGCTCCTCTTCTTCAACCCGTCGCTGCGCACCCTGGCCTCCTTCCAGGCGGGGATGTCGCGGCTGGGCGGCAGCTCGTTCGTCATTTCGCCGGGGCAGGGGACCTGGGTCCTGGAGACCCACGACGGGGTGGTGATGGACGGCGTCGCCGCCGAGCACGTGCGCGAGGCGATCCCGGTGCTGGCGGGCTATGGCGACGCGCTGGGCATCCGCTCCTTCGCGGGCGGTACGGATCTGCAGGCGGATCTCGCGGACGCGACCTTCCGCTCGATGGCGGCGGTCTGCCCGGTGCCGCTGATCAACCTGGAGTCGGCGATCGATCACCCCTGCCAGGCGCTGGCCGACTGGAAGACGATGGACGACCTCGACGTCCCGGCACGAGGGGGGAAGTTCGTTCTCTCCTGGGCCTGGCACCCGAAGCCGCTCCCCCTCGCGGTGCCGGCGGCGGCCGTTCACATGGCGGCCCTGCGGGGGATGGACGTAACGGTGCTCCGCCCCGACGGCTTCGCCCTCCCCGAGCCGGTGATGGCGAAGGCGCGGGCGGCGGCGGCGATCTTGGGGGGCTCGGTGCGCGAGACCGCCGACCGCGGCGAGGCGCTCTCCGGAGCGCAGGTGATCTACGCCAAGTCCTGGACCTCGCCGCGGCACTACGGCGATCCGCAAGCCGAGGCGGCCTTTCGTGCCGGGCTCCGCGACTGGTGCGTGGACGACGACTGGTTTTCGACCGCCGCGCCGGACTGCCGGTTCATGCACTGCCTGCCGGTGCGGCGCAACGTGGTGGTGAGGGACTCGGTGCTGGATGGGCCGCGCAGCGTCGTGGTCCACGAGGCGCGCAACCGCATGTGGGCGCAGATGGCGGTGCTCCACCGTCTGCTGAAGGGATAAGGAGAAACAAGCGATGAAAGACGTCGGCCAGCGGACCGCGGAAGCGACCGCCCTCAAGCACGCGGTCCCCTACATCCGGATCTTCAAGGGGAAGACCTTCGTCCTCAAGGCGGGGGGCGGCGCCCTGGAACGCGAGTCGACCGCCCGCGACCTGGTCGAGCAGATCGAGGTGCTCCACCAGGTGGGCATCCGCGTCGTGCTGGTCCACGGCGGCGGCACCCAGTCGACCGACCTCGCCCGGGAGCTGGGCGCCGAGACCCGCTTCGTCGAGGGGCGGCGGGTGACCGACGCCAAGGCCCTGGAGGTCGCCACCATGGTGCTCAACGGCACGGTGAACACGCACCTGCTCGCCGTCTGCCGGAGCGTGGGACTGCCGGCGGTGGGGGTCTCGGGGGTCGACGCCGGCCTGATCCAGGCCCGCAAGCGCCCGCCGATGCGGGTGGGCGGCGAGATGGTCGACTACGGCTTCGTGGGGGACGTCGCCGGCGTCGATCCCAAGGTGCTGACCGACCTGATGGACGCCGGCTACGTGCCGGTGGTCAGCCCGCTCTCGGCCGCCGAGGACGGCACGGTGCTCAACATCAACGCCGACACCATCGCCTCCGCCCTGGCGGTCGCCCTCCAGGCGGAGAAGCTGCTGTTCCTGACCGGCGCGCCGGGGATACTCGAGCGGGCGGACGACCCCGGCTCGCTGGTCTCCTACACCGATCTCGCCGGCCTGCGCCGCCTCCGGGACGAAGGGGGGCTGGTGCGCGGCATGCTCCCCAAGACCTCGGCCATCGAGGCGGCGATCCAGGGGGGCGTGCGGCGGGTCCACATCCTCTCGCACGACCTGCCGGACGGCCTGCTGGCCGAGGTGTTCACCAACGAGGGGGTAGGGACGCTGGTGGTCGAGGACGTGCGGATCCTCTCTCCCGCCGAAGCCGCGGCGGGCACGGCTGCAACTCCTGTCCCGGCCCTCGCCGGCGTGGGAGCGGTCTGATGCTGCCCGAGCGGGAGATCCTGGCGCTCCACCGGGCGATCACCGCCATCCGCTCGGTCTCGGGGGAAGAGGGGGAGCTCGCCAGCTTTCTGGGAGACCTGCTGCGGCGCAACGGCGTCGCCCTGACCCGGCTCGGCTCCAGCCTGCTCGCCACCGTGGGCACGGGGCCGGTGCTGCTCTTCGACACCCATCTCGACACCGTGCCGCCGTCGCCGGGGTGGACGCGCGATCCGTGGGACGTGCAGTCGGTCGACGGCCGCGTCTATGGATTGGGATCGAACGACGCCAAGGCCTCGGTCGCCGCGATGACCGCCGCCTTCCTCGCCTTCCGTGAGGCCGAGCTGCCGTTCACCCTCGCCCTCGCCCTGGTCGAGGGGGAGGAGACGCGGGGGACCGGCACCGAGGCCGTGCTCGCCGAGCTGGCCCGCCGCGGCACGCTCCCGGAGGCGGCAGTGGTGGGGGAGCCCACCGGGCTCGACATCGCGGTGGCGCAGAAAGGCCTGATGGTGCTCGAGCTGGTCGCCCGCGGGGAGGCCTGCCACGCGGCCAACGCGGCGTCGCTGGGCGCGGCGAACGCCGCCCGCCGGCTGGCGCACGACCTGGTCGCCCTCGAGCGGGTGGACTTCGGCCCCCCCCACCCGCGCCTCGGCCGGGTCACCCTGGAGCCGACGCAGCTCCGCGCCGGCACGGCGCGCAACGTGGTGCCGGGGGAGGCCACGGCGGTGCTCGACGTGCGGACGACGCCGGGCCTCCACGGGCGCGAGCTGGTCGAGCTCCTCGAGCTCGCCGTGGCGGGGGAGGTGCGGGTGCTCTCCGAGCGCCTGCGGCCGCGGGAGATCCCGGAAGCCTCGCCGCTCGTCGGGGCCGCCCGCGAGGCGCGGCCCGAGGCGCGCCTGTTCGGCTCGGCGACTCTCTCCGACCTCGTCTTCATGGAGGGGATCCCCGCCCTGAAGTGCGGTCCGGGGAAGACCGAGCGTTCCCACACGCCGGACGAGTACGTGCTGGAGAGCGAGATCCTGGAGGGGGCCCGCTTCTACACCCGCATGGTGCGCGCCTACGCCGAGCGGCTGGTGGAGAGCGTGGCGTGAGCCGGTTGTGGGACAAGGGGGAGCCGCTCGACGAGCGTGTGCTGCGCTACACCGCAGGCGAGGACCACGGCCTCGACGCCCGCCTGGTCCCCTATGACGCCCGGGCCTCGATCGCCCACGCCGGCATGCTCCACGAGGCCGGGCTGCTCTCCGCGGAGGACCTCGCCGCCATCCGCGAGGGGCTGGAGGCGCTTGCCGCGGAGCACGCGGCGGGGGAGTGGCGGATCGATCTCGCGGACGAGGACGTCCATACCGCCCTCGAAACCCGTCTGACCGAGCGGGCGGGGGAGGCCGGGGCTCGCCTCCATCTCGGGCGCTCCCGCAACGATCAGGTCCTCGCCGCGCTCCGCCTCTACCTGCGGGACGCCGTCGCCGCCCTCGCCGCCGGCGCCCGCGAGGTGGCCGGCGCGCTCGACGGGCTGGGCGCGCGCGAGGCGGATACGGTCCTCCCCGGCTACACCCACCTCCAGCAGGCGATGCCGAGCTCCGTCCCGCTCTGGGCCGGCGGCTTCGCGGCCGAGCTGCGCGACGGCGCCCTGGGGATCGAGGCCTGCTCGCGCCGGATCGAGAAGAATCCGCTGGGCTCGGCGGCGGGATACGGCGTGCCGCTGCTGCCGATCGACCGCGAATCGACCCGCCGGAGCCTGGGGTTTTCAGAGATCCACGAGCCGGTGACGGCGGTCCAGCTCTCGCGCGGCAAGGCCGAGGCGCAGGTGCTGTTCGAGATCGCCCTGCTGATGCAGGACCTGGGGCGGCTGGCCGCCGACCTCGTCCTCTTCGCCACCGCGGAGTTCGCCTTCGTCAGCCTGCCGGCGGCGATGACCACCGGCTCCTCGATCATGCCGCAGAAGCGCAACCCGGATGTCTTCGAGCTGGTGCGGGGGCGCTCCGCAACGGCGCAGGGGTGCCTGCTCGAGGCGCTCGCCGTCCCCGCCAAGCTGACCTCCGGCTATCACCGCGACCTCCAGCTCCTCAAGGCGCCGCTGTTCCGGGGGATCGACCTGGCGGCGGAGACGCTCGCGATCCTCGCCGCCGCCCTCCCCGGGGTCCGCTTCCACCCCGAGCGTATCCGCCTCGACCCCGGCCTCCACGCCGCCGAGGAGGCCTACCGGCTGGTGCTGGAGGAGGGGATCCCCTTCCGCGAGGCGTACCGCCAGGTGGGAACACGTTTCCGAAAGAGCGAATCTTAGATAGTCTAGCGGCTTGGAACCCCAAGCAGATCGCCGGGAAGAACGCTGGCTCGGCGCCCTCTTTCTAACGCTGGCCCTGCTCTACGTGATTCCGTTCTGGATCGTGCACTACCTCCCGACGGTGGACGGGCCTTGCCACACCTACAACGCCTGGATCCTCCGGCAGTACCACCACCTCCCGCTGTTCCGCCAGTACTACCAGATCAACGCCGAGCCCTACCCAAACTGGACCGGGCACGGGATCATGGCGCTGCTGATGTTCGCCGTGCCGCCGCTGGTGGCGGAGAAGCTGCTGGTGAGCGGCTACGCGCTGACGCTGCTCGCGGGGGTCTGGTATCTCGCCGGAGCGGTGCGCCCCGGCGGCAGCCGCTGGCTCGCCTTCCTGGCCTTTCCGTTCGTCTTCAACTTTCTGTTCCAGTTCGGGTTCTACAACTTCTCGCTGAGCCTGGCGCTGTTCCCGTTCGTCCTCGGCTTCTGGTGGCGAAACCGCGAGCGGCCGGCCGATCCACGCTACGTCATCGGGATCAACCTGCTGCTCTGGCTCTGCTACTTTTCGCACATCGTCTCCTTCGGGCTCGCGCTGCTGGCGATCGCCATTCTCTGGCTGGCGACGCTGCGCCGCGAGAGCTGGCGGCGGCACCTGCTGCACGCCGCGGTCCTCGCGCCCCAGGGGTTCCTGCCGCTCTGGTACTTCAGCATGGAGGGGGGGAGCGCCCTCCCCTCGTTCTGGCCGTTCGGGCGCCTGCTGCGCTTTTTCGTCGAGATCGGCTCTCTCCCCAGCTTCGGACCGCCGCAGGAACTGCTGAGCCAGCTCCTGGCGCTGACGTTCCTCGTCCTCCTCGTCCTCACGCTCCGGCGGGAGGGGCTCCGGCGCCCGCTGGGAGGTGAGCGCGCCTTCCTGCTCCTCGCCGCGGTGTTCACGTTGCTCTACTTCGTCAGTCCGGACGGGATGTCGGGCGGGACGATGCTGAAGAACCGTCTCTGCCTCTACCCCTACCTGATCCTGATCCCGTGGCTCGCGCCCGGCTTCGGCCCCCGGGGACGCAGGATCGGCGCCGCCGCGCTGGCCGCCGTCGCCCTGCTCAACCTCGGCTACGTGGCCCACTGGTACCGGCTGCTGAGCGGCGAGATGGAGGGGTACCTCGCCGGGCTCGAGCCGGTCGAGCCGAACACCCGGGTCCTGCCGCTGCTCTTCACGCACCAGGGGCACGGCGCCAGGGTGGACGTGCTCGGCCATGCCATGAGCTACAAGGCCCTGGAGCGGGGGCTGATCGACTGGGACAACTACGAGGCGGCGTCAACGCACTTCCCGACGCGGTTCCGGGATCCATGGCCGCCGATCCCGGACATCGAGGCGCGGCCCGGCACCCTGCGCACCAAGGAGTGGCGCCACCGCGCGGACTACATCTACACCTGGCGGATGCCGCCGAGGCATCCGTTCTCCGGCCGCCTGACACGGTTCTACGACCGCGTCTCCGAGACGAACGGGGGCGTCCTCTGGCAGAAGAGATCCCGAGAATGACCGAGCCTCATCTCCGCCGTCTGTACTTCGCGCTGGCGATCCTCTACGTGCTCCCCTTCTGGGTCGTCCGCCACGTCCCCACCACCGACGGCCCCAGCCACACCTACAACGCCTGGGTGCTCCGCCACTACGCCGACGCCGAGCGCTACCCCCTGTTCCAGCAGTACTACGAGATCAACCCCCGGCCCTACCCCAACTGGATCAGCCACGGGGCGATGGCGCTCCTGATGTTCGCCGTGCCGCCGGTCGCGGCGGAGAAGCTGCTGGTGAGCGCCTATGTGCTGACCTTCCTCGCCGGCGCCTGGCAGCTCGCCGGCGCCGCCCGGCCGGGGGAGCGCTGGCTCGCCTTCCTGGCCTTCCCGTTCGCCTATCACCAGCTCTTCCAGTTCGGGTTCTACAATTTTTCGATCAGCGTCGCCCTCTTTCTGGTCATCCTCGGCTACTGGTGGCGGCACCGCGAGCGCCCCGGCCTCGCGTTCGCCGTGACGGTCAACCTGCTGCTCTGGCTCTGCTACCTCTCGCACATCCTGTCCTTCGGGCTCGCCCTGATCGCGATCGCCGTCCTCTGGCTGGCGACGCTGCGGCGGGAGACCTGGCGGCGCCACCTGCTCCACGTCCCGATCCTGCTCCCCCAGATCGCGCTGCCGCTCTGGTTCCTCCTCAAGCAGGGGAGGCAGGAGGTCCCGGCGGCCTGGCCGCTGGCTCAGCTCGTGAAGTACTTCGTCCGCATCGAGGCGCTGTTCACTCTCGGCGAGGCGCAGCTCTGGTACGGCATGGCGCTCGCGGCCCTCTTCCTGGTGCTGATCGTCCTCTCCTGCCGGCGTGGCCGGGGGGAGGAGAACGCGTTCCTGATCCTGGCCCTGCTGTTCACCGTCTTCTACTTCGTGAGCCCCGAGGGGATGGCCGGCGGCTGGCTGCTCAAGAACCGGCTCAGCCTCTACCCCTTCCTGGTGCTGATCCCCTGGCTCTCCCCGCGGCTGGGAAGGCGGGCGGAGACGATCGGCGCCGCCGCGCTGGCGCTGGCGGCGCTGGTGAACCTCGGCTACCTGGTCCACGGCTATCGCGAGCTCGGCGCGGCGGTGGACGAGTATCTCGCCGGGCTCGCGCCGGTCACCCCGAACACCCGCATCCTGGCGCTCACCTTCGCGCGCACCGGGCCGACCGACGTCTTCTCCCATGCGATCGCCTACGCGGCGCTGGAGAAGGGGCTGGTCGACTGGGACAACTACGAGGCGAAGGTGCCCTTCTTCCCGGTGCGGTTTCGCCGTTCGGTGGTCTTTCCCGACATCCCGGGAATCCAGTGGGATCCCGGCTCCTATCCCGTCCGGAGGAACCGCGAGGTGATCGACGCCCTCTATCTCTGGCGGATGCCGCGGGGGATCTCGCTCGGCGACCGCCTGCGGCGGTTCTACGCCCTGACCGAGGAAGAGGGCGCGGGCCAGCTGTTCGAGCGCGACCGGCCGCTCCGTGATTGACTTCCCGGAATGCGCACGGTACCCTCCACTAGCTCAATTCGTTGTTGGATGCTGCTTTTTTGCGGAGGTGGGAGGCGTAGAGCCCCGCCGCCGGATGGGACGATACTTACGCCGTGCTTCGGGTGCTGATTCTCGACGATGAGTCGATCGTGGTCGATACTCTGGCCGCCTGCCTTCGGCTGCCAGGCATCGAGCTGACCACCTGCATGGAAATCGAGGCCGCGGAGGCCCTGCTCCGCTGCTTCCGCTTCGACGTCGTGATCACCGATCTCTCGGTCTCGCAGCTCGGCGGGCTCGACGGCATGCGGCTGGTCCGTTTCGTAACCGCCAACTTTCCCGATACAGCGGTCTACGTGCTGAGCGGCTACGTCGATCAGGCGGTGCGCGGCCTCTGCTCCGTCCTCGGAGTCACCGCGGTGCTGGAGAAATCGGAGGGGCTGACGCGGCTGCGCGGCTACCTGCTCGACCGCCGCGCCGCGCAACTCGCCCCCGGCACCGTGCTGGAAGGGGAGGGGGAGGTCCAGCAGGTCGAGCTGCTCGAAGACTTCATGGCGGCCAACCCGATCCGCGCCGTGCTGCAGCCGGTGGTCAAGCTGCAGGACGGCTCGCCGCGGTTCGAGGTGTTCGGTGTCGAGAGTCTGGCGCGGGGGCCCAGCGGCTCGGTCCTCGGCAGCCCGGCGGTCTTCCTGGCCTACGCGGCGCAGAAAGAGCTCCTCTTCGAAGCCGACATGATCTGCATCCGCGCCGCGCTCACCGAGGTGGTCCACCTCGGCAACAGCGTGGTCGTCTTCCTCAACGTGCAGCCGCGGTCGCTCACCAACCCCGATTTCGCCGTGCGGCTCTGCGACGCCGTGCGCGCGGCCGGGATGCAGGAGAAGGAGATCGTCCTCGAGCTCACCGAGCAGCAGACGATCGTCAATCCCAGCGCTTTCGCGGCGACCCTGCAGCGGCTGCGTGAGCGCGGCTTCCGCATCGCGCTGGACGACTTCGGCGAAGGCTCCTCGAACCTCAATCTGTTCCAGGACCTGCACCCCGAATTCCTGAAGATCTCCGGCACGTTCTGCCGCGGGCTCGCGCACGACCCCTTCAAGCAGATCATCGTCCAGAGCACGGCCGAGATGGCGGCGCGCGCCGGTACCGCGACGGTGATGGAAGCGGTCGAGACGGCGGAGGATGCCGAGGTGCTCCGGTTGCTCGGCATCGACTACGCGCAGGGATATTTCTTCCAGCGGCCGCTGCCGGGCCGCGAGCTCGCCCTGTTGTTGAAGGGCGGCTCCACCGCCGATGGCTCGGGTGTGCTCGAGCCGCTCGGCGTTACGCCGTCGGCGGTCTGAACCTCCGTTTTCCGAAAGATTCCGCAGGGCTGTCCCGCTATTCAGGACATCGAGCACTAGAGAAGCCGGACGTGCACGCTCCTGCGTTTCCGTCGTCTCTTTTTTTGACTTTCCAATGGGGGGACTTTGACATGCCAGGGTGTCTCACCTGACGGTCCTGACGGGCCGTCGGTTCTGTAGTCGTTTTCTCGCATCAAAAAACTTTAACGGGAGGGCCGTGGGTCCTCCATGGGGAGAGCTACGTCAATGAAAATCCATGATTTCTATTCGAAGCTTACGTCCGTCACCGAAGATAACAGCCTGTTCCAGGCGCTCCGCACCCTGAGCCGGTACGAGGACCCGAAGCAGGTTCTCAACGTCGACGGCGGCGGCACGTTCGGCGAGTGGGCGGCCTGGCCGGGCATGGCGCAGGACGCGGCCGGCCTCGCGGCCGCCTGATCACCGGCCTTGGATCACTCATCCCGTAGATTGGCGCGGAATTTGCAAAAGTTCTAAACGCTGATCTCTTGCAGTTCCAGGAGCCCCGGCGGGCACGAGCGCCGGCCGGGGCCCCGATCTGAAAAGCTTTTCCGGAGCGGAGAGTTTCGCGATGCGATTCGAGGAATTGAAGGACCGGGTCCGCAACCTGCCGACCGTCTCCGCGTGGCCGCAGATGCTCGCGATGATCGAGCGTGTGGTCCATCGGGAGTCGATCTCCGTCTGGGAGCATCCGTTCTCCGCGTGCCGGGCGGTGGGAGGGCGCGAGGAGGATGCTCTGCCTGCCGCGGCGGCCCTGTTCTGCTCGCTGATCAGCATCCATCTGGTCGACGACATACTCGACGACGAGCCGCTGGGGGATTTCCGCTATCTCGGAACGGGGCGGACCGCCAACCTGGCGCTGGCTTTCCAGGCCGCCGGGCATCGCCTGCTCGAGGAGTCCACGGCGCCGGCCGCGATCCGCGCCGCGCTGCAGTCGAGCTTCGCGCAGATGTCGATCGCCACCTGCATGGGCCAGGAGCTGGACGCGCGGGAGCTCGCCAGCGAGGAGGAGTACTGGCGGGTGGTGGGGACGAAGACGCCGCCGCTGTTCGGTGAGGCGCTGCGCATGGGCGCCCTGCTCGGCGGGGCGCCGGCGGAGATCGCCGACGAGCTCGCGGGGATCGGCCACGTCCTCGGCCGCTTCATCCAGGTCAGCGACGACGTGACGGACGCCCTGGAGACGCCGGCGCGCGCCGACTGGAAGCGCCGTTCGAACTGCCTGCCGCTGCTCTTCGCGATGACCGCCGCGCACGCCGAGAGGGAGGAGTTCCTCGATCTGTCGGCGCGCACTGACGATCCGGAGGCGCTCGCGGCGGCACAGAAGATCCTGTTCCGCAGCGGCGCGATCAGCTACTGCACGCTGAAGCTGATCGAGTTCTCGCGGGAGGCGCGGGCACGTGTCGCGCGGATTCCGCTCCGCGATTCCGGACCGATCGAGCATCTCCTCGAAGTGCATATGCGGCCGCTGCACCGGCTGCTCGAGAAAGTCGGGGTCCAGGACCCCGTGGCATTAACGATCCGTTGAGGAATAGGGTTGAAGGATGAGGAGTTTTGCCTCATAGTCTTGCCTTAATTGAAAACTGTCCAGCTCCCTGGCTGGAGGACCGAGGTTCTCGAGGTGCTCACGTTCTGGCGCGTTACGCTGAGCATGATGGTGGTGGGATCCAAACGGCGGACCGGGCCGGTCGAGAATCTCCCTGCGAGCTCGTTTTCCCCTTCCCGGCAGTCCCGCGGTCGTTCTCTCCCGGCGCGCGGCCCCCCTCCGCTTCTCTCTCGTCCCGTTCATCGGCACCATCAGCACCTTCATAGCTATAGGAGGGATAAATCATGTTAATGCAAGAGTTCGTGTCCCGTTTTTCATCCAAGGATGATGGCAGCTTCCTGTTCGAGATCCTGCGCCGGGTCGGCCGGCTCGATCCTCTCGCGTTGACGGGCGATGCGGATCCCAGAGCCTGGGCCGAATGGGCCGATCCGTCCAGTCCGCCGAGCCTTGGAGTTGCACGAGCCTAGCTCGCGCCAGCGCCCGCGGGACCCTCCGTGTCTGCCGTCCGAGAGGGCCCGCGGGCGTTGCCGCCCGCCCGGGTGTGGACCGGGCGCGGTAAAGCCTGCTATAAAGACTCCAGCTTCTTCAGTTCGCAGCGACGATATGGACACCCGGCACGCTTCCTCCTGGAAGACCGTTGACCTCTTCCTGGTCCTCGCCTCGCTGTTTGTCCTCTTCCCCTGCCTGTACTACCCCTACGCCGCCACCTCCCCGAACCTCGGCTTCACCGCCAGCCCTACGGACTGGAAGGTGGTCAGCTCATCTCCGTGCCAGCGCTCTCCGGACACCTGCCTCCTGGTCGGAGACCAGATCCTCGAAATCGAGAAGACCAGTTTCGAAGAGTTCTCGCACGACCGCCGGATCTCGGTCGCGCGCCTGTTCGGCGCCGACGGCGTCGCGCGCATCCGCCTGATCCGGGAGGGCCGGACGCTGGTGCGCGACATCAGGGTCCGTTCCCCGCACGTGGACAGGTCCCAGGTACTCCTCTCCACCATCGCGCCGCTCATCTTCTGGCTGATGGGGACCGTGGTCATCATCTTCCTGCGGCCGCGCGACGAGCGCTGGCTGGTCCTGGTGCTCTTCAGCTACTCGATCGCGCTCTGGATCGCCGCGGGGATCGGCCAGCGGGCGGGCGGGGCCGCCCTCGTCTTCCATGCCGTCATCTGGTTCTTCCTGCCGCTCACCGTCCATCTCCACACCATCCTGCCCAGCGAGATCTTCGGACGGCGGCGGCGGCGAATCCTGCAGATCTCCCTCTACGCCGTCTCCGCGGTCCTGGCGGTCCTCGACGCGCTGTTCCTGCTGGAGCGCTTCGCCTATTCGTTCGTCTGGTACACGCTGGCGGCGATCCTGTTCTCCCTGGCGCTGCTCTGTCTCCGGCTCGTCCTGCCCTCCGAGCCCGCCACGCGGGTCGCCGTCCGTATCATGCTGTTCGGCGTCACGCTCGGGCTGGTCCCCTTCGTGGCGTTCCACGGCCTGCTCCTCGTCTGGTTCAAGCACATGTCCATGGCGGGGCGCGGCCTGTATCAGTTCAGCAATTACATGGTCGGCATCGCGCTGGTCACGATGCCGATCCTGCCGATGGGCTACATCTACGCGATCTACAAGCATCACCTGGGCGCCCTGGAGTTCCGGGCCAACCGCCTGCTGGGCATCTACACCTTCTCGGCGCTGCTGTTCGCGTCGTACACGCTGACCTTCTTCGCCCTCAGCAACCACCTGCAGACCGACAACGGGATCTACCTGGCCATCCTTCTCCTGGTTTCCCTGCTCTACATGGCGGCGGTGCCGGTGCTGCGCGACCGCTTCCAGGCGCTGGTCGACCGCTACGTCTTCGGCATCAAGCATTCGGCGGACGAGGTCATCGGCATCGTCTCGGCGCGTATCCCCACGGCCTTCGACCGCCAGGTCCTGGGGCGGGTGGTCGCCGAGGAGATCCTGCCGACCTTGCTGATCCGCCAGTCGGCGCTCTACCTGTTCGGGGAAGGGCGTCAGGAGACCCTCTACGAGCAGGCGGTCCCCGCCGGCGCGCCGGAGCCGGTGGAGGAGGATCTGCGGGCGGCGCTCGCCCAGAGCGGCAAGTACCTGCCGTCGGGGCCCGGCGACCCGGCGCTCTCCTGGGTGCGGTTGGTGATCCCCCTCCTCCTCCAGGGGCAGACCCTGGGGATCTGGCTGATCGGCCGGCGCGACCCGGACGACTACTACCCGGCCAGCGACATCCACCTGCTGTCGACGGTCGCCAACCAGATCGCTCCGATGGCCGAGAACGTCCGCCTCTACGAGAAGGCGCAGCAGGAGATCGCCCAGCGCAAGGCGGCCGAGGAGGAGATCCGGCGTAGCGAGGAGCGCTTCCGCACCCTGTTCGAGGCCACGCTCGAGGGGATCGCCATCGTCCGCAACGGCGTGATCCTGGAGGTCAACCACGCCCTGCTGGCCATCTTCGGCGCCTCCCCGGACGAGATCCTCGGCCGCCGGCTCGCCGATCTCGCCGCCGGCGAGGTGGATCTCGCGGGGGTGCCGCGGGAGAGCATCGGCTACAAACAGGACGGCTCGACGGTGGACATCGAGATCGCGGGCAAGCGCTACGTCTTCCAGGGCGAGGAGGTCTCGGTGGTCGCCATCCGCGACATCGCCCAGCGCAAGAGCGACGAGGCCGAGAACAAGCTGCTCCAGCGCCAGCTCCTGCATTCGCAGAAGATGGAGGCCATCGGCCGGCTCTCGGCCGGCGTCGCCCACGACTTCAACAACTGCCTGCTCGCTATCTTCGGCTACAGCGACCTGCTGCTCGAGCGCTACCAGGCCGACCCCTTCCTCGCCCGCAACCTGACCGGGCTCAAGGAGGCCGGGCAGCGGGCGGCGGCGCTCACCAAGCAGCTGCTGGCCTTCGCCCGCCGGCAGCCGATGGAAACCAAGGTGATGAACCTCAACGGCGTCGTCTCGGGGCTCGAGAAGATGCTCCAGCGGCTGCTCGGCGAGGACATCCACATGTCGTCCGTGCTCCACCCGGAGCTTGGCAAGGTCAAGATCGATTCCGGGCAGATCGAGCAGGTCATCGTCAACCTCGCCGTCAACGCCCGTCACGCCATGCCCTCCGGCGGCCATCTCAGCCTGCGTACCCTGCCGGTGGAGGTCGTCCCCGGGAGGCCCGCCCCCCACGACGACGTGCCGCCGGGGACCTACGTCCTGCTGACGGTGACCGACACCGGACAGGGCATGGACGCCGCCACCCAGGCGCGCGTCTTCGAGCCCTTCTTCAGCACCAAGGGGGAGGGCACCGGGCTGGGCCTCGCGACCGCCTACGGCATCGTCCGCCAGAGCGGCGGCCAGATCTTCGTCAACAGCGCGCCCGGGCAGGGGGCCTGCTTCTCGATCTACCTGCCGGTCACCCAGGAAACCGAGGCCGTTCGCGGCCCCGCGGCGCCCGGCATCTCGGACCGGGGCTCGGAGACGATCCTGCTGGTCGAGGACGAGGACGAGGTGCGGGCGGTGCTCCACCAGATCCTGGTCAGCCGCGGCTACCGGGTGCTCCAGGCGGGGTCGGGCGAGGAGGCGCTGGTCATCTCGCGGCTCCACCGCGGTGCCATCCACCTGCTGCTGACCGACGTCACCATGCCCGAGATGAAGGGGACGGAGCTCGCCCAGCGCCTGAGCGCCGAACGCCCGCAGACGCGGATCGTCTTCATGTCCGGCTACAACGACGAGCTGCTCTCCGATGGTGGCGAGGACTCCCCGCTCTGTCTGCAGAAGCCGTTCTCCCCGCGGACGCTGGGCGAGACCCTGCGCACGATTCTCGACCAGGGCGAGGGCGAGCTGCGCGCGACCGGATGAAGGCAGGGGAACGACAGGGACGGACAGAGACAAACACGGACGAACACGGACCAACACGGGGCGTCTCTAAAGTGGAGGCCTCCTTTCCAAACACCCAGGCGTGGGCGGGTATGGGGGAGGCGTTCGCGGCGTTGCCCCTCGAACCCGCCGGAACAGCCCTCGAAAGGGGCGCTCCGGCCCACGACTGGGCCCGAGCGCCCCTCGTTTGGGCTGCCGTGACGGAGGAGGTACCCCGTTTTGCCCACGAATGGGCCGGTCCGGCCCACGAATGGGCGCACCCGCCCCGCTACTGGGCCGGACGGCCCCCGAGGTGGGGCTCACGGGCCCATCAGTGGGCCAGACGGCCCCACTCGTGGGCGCATCGGTCCCCCTCGTGGGCCGCACAGCCCCTACTGAAGGACTTGCGGGCCCATCAATGGGCCGGACGGCCCCGCTCGTGGGGCCGACGGGCCCAGTCGTGGGCCGGAGCAGCCCATTCATGGGCCGGAGCGGCCCATTGATGGGCCAGAAGCTCCCCCCTGGTGAAACTCCGGCGTCATTCCGCCAGGAAAAGGCCGCCAGGGATCTTCCTCTCCGCCTCGGAGACGCCCCACGGGGCGTCTCTACAGTGGGGGTCAACGGAACCGCCACTTTCCGGACACCCTTTAAGGCAGCCACTGCGGCGCCCGCGCCTCCGCCTTCTTGCGAGGCAGCCGAACCGCGAGCGTCTGGAGACGGCCGTCCGCCGGCGGCTCCGGCTCGGAGATCCAGATCGTCCAGCGGCGCGGCAGCTCCGCGAAGAGGGCGGGGAGCTGGACGTCGTAGCCGATCACAGTGCCCGCCGTGGCGGCGGCGAGAGCGCGGAGCGGCGCCAGCCGCGCGTCGGTGAAGAGGTCGACCACGCGCGGGAAGGCGAGGGTCGTCTTCCGGGGCGCGTGCCCCCGGATGGGCGGCGGGGGGCCGTTGGTGGCGCCCGACCAGGCCGCGCTCCCCTCGAAAATATCGAGCTCGCTCCTGGGAGCGAGAGGTGCGCCGGGCTCGTCCCGGCGCACGGCCAGGGCGATCCCCACCCAGCCGGAGGCCGCGAGGTGCCGGGAGGCGTCGCGGAACGAGGCCTCGGGAGCCGTGGGCTGTGATCCCGCCGGTGAGGGCGCGGTGCCGTCGGCCACCAGGAAGAGGGCGTGCGGCCCCGCGGGGCGGCGCGAGGCGAGGAAAGCGGCCAGCTTGTCGAGCTGGCGACGGACCTGGGCGTCGGACGGCGGCGGGAACACCTCGGTCCGGGCGCGGTCCCGCTCGATCCGGGCCTTGCCGGCGAGCCCGGCGAGCGTCTGCTCGAGCCTCCAGGGCTCGCGGGTGGGGGCGAGCACAGAGCCGGGGTCCGAGTCGGCGACGGCCACCTCGACGGTGCCCAGCCCGGCCAGGTCCCGGGCGTGCTCGGCGAGGGCGAGGCTCGAGTAGAAGGCCGTGCCGGGGCTCGCCAGCACCCGGTCGACGTAGATCAGGATCGTCCACGGCGCGGGACCTTGCCGGGAGACCGGCTCGGCCCGCGTGACCTCGCGCGGCCGGCCGTCGACCAGGACCTGGAAGTCCCCGGGCCGGAGCGCTTTGCCGGCGAGGTTGTCGGGAAGAGCGATCACGACCTCGCGTTCGCGGATGTCGAGCTGCTCCGAGAACGTCTGAGGGGACTGGGCGGGCACGCCGCCCGCGAACGCGAGGAAGGCGGCCAGCGAAAAGAGCGAACGAGTCATCCGAGGATCGACTCGCAAGGCCCGTGCCGCGCGGGCTCTCCTCTGCGGGTGCGGGAAACCGTCCGCGAAGGGTGTCGGAAAAAGCCTACAACCGTCTCAGTATCCCGGTATGACGACTCCGCCCGCCCCCGAGCCGCGAGGGTCGGAGGCCGCCTCCATCCGGCCGTCCGGGAGCAGGTGGACGGCATGGATCTTGGCGGTGGACGGGTTGATCAGCACGGTATGGCCGCGCCGCTCGAGCTCGGCCCGGGTCTCGGGGGCGAGGGCGTCGGGCTCGGCCTCCAGTTGATCGGGGAGCCACTGATGGTGGAGCCGCGGGCGGTCGATCGCGGCCTGGAGAGGATCGCCGTCCACCAGCAGATTGAGCAGCACCTCGATCACGTTGGTAGGGATGCGCGAGCCGCCGCGGCCGCCGAGGGCATAGGCCTCCTTACCCTTCCAGAGGATCACCGGCGTCATCGAGGAGAGCATCCGCTTGCCGGGCGCCACGGCGTTGGCCTCCCCCTGGATCAGCCCGAAGAGGTTGGGCTGGCCCTGGGCGGTGGCGAAGTCATCCATCTCGTCGTTGAGGAAGAAACCGGCGCCCGGCACCCACAGCCCGCAGCCAAAGAGGTTGTTGAGCGTGGTGGTGAGGGCCACCAGGTTGCCGTCGCGGTCGACCACCGAGAGGTGCGTCGTCTCGGTGCCGCCGGCCGCCGGCCTGGTTCCCACCGGGGCCTCGGCGCCGGGCCAGGGCTTCACCTGCGCCGAAGGGGTGGCGTGCCGGGGGTCGATCCGCGCCGCCCGCTGCGCGATCCAGCCGGGCGCCAGGAGCTGCGCCTCGGTCGCCTGGGTGGTCGCCGGATCGCCGAGCACGAAGCGGTCGGCGAAGGAGTGCCGGAGGGCCTCGGTCAGCAGATGGTCGCGGTCGGCGCCGAAGCGCGGCAGCCCGGCCCAGCCGAGCCGCTCGAGGATGCCGAAAGTCTGGCCGAGGATGACGCCGCCCGAGGAGGGGAGCGGCATCGCGGCGAGCTTCCAGCCGAAGGCTTCGAGGGCGAGCGGCTGCCGCCACTCCGGGCGGTAGGCCGCGAGGTCGGCGGCGGTGAGCACGCCGCCGTAGGCGTTCGACGCCTTCTCGACCGCGGCGGCGACCGGGCCGGTGGTGATCCCCCGCGGCCCCTGCTCGGCGTAGCGGCCGAGAGTCGCCGCCAGATCGGGGAGCCGCAGCAGGCTGCCGATCGCCGGTGGCTCGCCGTTCGGGAGCCAGCCCCGCGCGCTCTCCGGGAAACGCTGGAAGAGCTTGCGGGTCTCCTCCTTGCCGAGCAGATCGTGGAGATAGCGGCTGACGCGGAACCCTTCGCCGGCCAGCCGCCGGGCAGGGGCGACCACCCGTGTCCAGGGGAGGCGGCCGAAGCGCCGGTGGAGCTCGTGATAGCCGGCCGGCGAGCCGGGGACGCCGGCGGAGAGCGGCCCCACGATCGAGGCGTTCTCGACCGGCTTGCCCTGGGCGTCCAGATACATGTCCTTGCGGGCCTTGGCCGGCCCGATCTCGCGGAAGTCGAGGGCCGCGAGATCCCCCCCCATCCGCACTACCGCGAAGCCGCCGCCCCCCAGGTTGCCCGCTTCCGGATAGACCACCGCCAGCGCCAGGGCGGTGGCGACCGCGGCGTCCACGGCGTTGCCGCCGGCGCGCAGGATCTCGAGCCCCGCCTCGACGGCCAGCGGATCGGCCGCGGCCACCGCGCCGCCGGTGCCGGCCGGCGCCGGCACAGAAGCGGGCTGGACGGGGAGGGGAAGGAGCAAGGTGAGCAGGAGCAGCAGAGGCGATTTCATGAGGAGATTACTTTACCGCATGCCGCAAGACCTCGGCCCTGGCGGCGAGCACCCGCTCCAGGAGCTGCGTCTCACCGCTTTCGCGGTAGCGCGCGGCCGCCAGCTTCAGCAGGGCGGCCGCCTCGCCGCCGCGCCCCTGATCCCGGCGCACCGCCGCCTCGAACTCCAGCAGGCGCGCCTCGACGAGCAGGTCGCCGGTGCCGTTACCGAGGCGGGAGGCGGCGGCGCGCACCGCCTCCTCGGCGCCGGCGAGGTCCCCCTGCCGGCGCCGGGCCTCGCCGGCCGCGGCCCAGGCGCGGGCCTTCAGATCCTCGACCACCGGCGCGGCGTGCCGCGAGGGATCGAGCCGGTCGGCGCCGGCGAGCGCCAGCCCGGCGAGGGCGTCCGCGGCGGCGGCATCCACGGCGGGGTCGAGGCTCTGGGTCAGCAGCAGCTCGCAGAGCCCCCAGGTCTGGAAACGCCCGTCGCGGCGCAGCCGCTCCTCCCTGCGGCCAGGGGCGAGCGCGAGCAGCTCGGCCGCCAGGGCCGGGGCCTCGGCGCGCTCGCGGTCGAGCGCCGACCGCAGCCGGCTCAAGGCCGCGACCAGCGAGTCCGCGCCTTCGCCATCCCCTGGAAAGAGGAGGGAAGTAGCCGGCTCGGCGATCTCGAGCGCGCCGCCGCGGTCGTCTTCAGTCATTCATGGTCGTCCAGCCCACGGCTGGCGCGGGCAAATACAGAACCTGCAAGAAGTTGGGCCTCTTGTTCCACCAGTGCGGGGAGCCGGGCGAACCGGGACGGAGGCACAACAAGGGACTGCAGGGACACCAGAGACAACAGGGACACTAAGATCGTGCTTGTTGCCCCTGGTGTCCCTGCGGTCCCTGTCGTCCCTTGTTTTTAGCCTAAGCCGGCACTTCCGGGGTCGCGAGCAGCTCGGCGATCGGCTTCTGGACGACCTGGCCGGCGTGGGTCAGGAGGGAGCCGGCGATGATTTCGTCCTCGAGGTTGATCGCCAGCTTCCCCTCCTTGTCGAGGAGGAGCTGGAGGAGGGCGTAGGTGTTGCGCGCGAACAGGAGGCTGGCGTCGTGGGGCATGGCGGCCGCCAGGTTCGAGGGGCCGAGGATCAGGACGCCGTTCTCGACCACCTCGCGGTCCGGCTGCGACAGCTCGCAGTTGCCCCCCTGCTCGACGGCGAGGTCGACAATGATCGAGCCGGCGCGCATCGCGTGCACCATCTCGGCGGTGACCAGGCGCGGCGCCGGCCGGCCCGGCACCAGGGCGGTGGTGATCACGGCGTCGGCCTGCGAGAGATGGCGCTGGACGATCTCGCGCTGGCGGCGCAGGAAGTCCTCGCCCATCTCGCGGGCGTAGCCCCCCTGCCCCTCGCCGCTCTCGGCCTGCGGCAGCTCGATGAACTTGCCGCCCAGGGACTCGACCTGCTCCTTGACGGCGGGGCGGATATCCGACACCTCGACCACCGCCCCCAGCCGCTTGGCGGTGGCGATCGCCTGCAGGCCGGCCACCCCTGCCCCCATCACCACCACCCGCGACGGCTTGATGGTGCCGGCGGCGGTCATCAGCAGGGGGAAGTACTTGGGCAGCCGCCAGGCGGCGAGGAGCACGGCCTTGTAGCCGGCGATCGACGCCTGCGAGGAGAGGGCGTCCATCGACTGCGCGCGGGTGACCCGGGGGACCATCTCCAGGGAGAAGGCGGTGACGTTCCCCGCGGCCAGGGTGCGCACCATGTCGAGATTGCGATGGGGGGCGAGGAAGCTGATCAGCACGGCGCCGGGCTTCAGCCCCTCGGCCTCGTGGCCCGGCAGCCCAGCGAAAACCCCCGGCGGCGTCACCTTGAGGACCACGTCGGCGCTCTCCCAGGCCTCGCTGGGATCGGCGACCAGGTGCGCGCCGGCGGCCTCGAACTCGGCGTCGTGAAAGAGAGAGGCCGTTCCGGCGCCCTGCTCGACGGCGACCTCGAGGCCGAGCTTGATCATCCGTCGCACGGTTTCCGGAGTGGCGGCGACACGGGTTTCCCCCAGGCGGCGCTCCCGTGGGATGAAGACCTTCACCATGGCCAGGACCTCCGATCGGATTCTTAATTCCGCCGGAATCCTACACTACCTCTTGCGTTCTTCCTCGATCGCGTCCTCGATCTCCATCTCCCGCGCGGCCGGACAGCCCGCGAAGTCCGCCTCCGTGTTCTCGGCCGGATCATGCAGGATCTCCTCATCCTCGGGCGGTGCCACCGGGCGCGCCAGCGAGGCGCCGATGGCTACCGCCAGGATCGCCAGCACGATGCCGAGCGAGATCCCGGTCGGGATCTCGATCCAGTCGTGGGTGACCATCTTGGCGCCCACGAACACCAGCACCAGGCCGAGCCCGTAGTTGAGATAGCGGAACTTGTGCATCAGCCCGGCGAGCAGGAAGTAGAGCGCGCGCAGGCCGAGGATGGCGAAGATGTTCGAGGTGAAGACGATGAAGGGGTTGCGGGTGACGCCGAAGACCGCCGGGATCGAGTCGACGGCGAAGATGACGTCAGTGGCCTCGACGACCACCAGCACCAGCATCAGGGGGGTCGCCTTGAGCCGGCCGTCCTCGCGCACGACGAAGTGCTTGCCGTGGTACTGGCCGGTGATCGGGACGAAGCGCCGGAACGCGTTGACCACCGGGTTCCTCTCCGGATGGACCTCCGTCTCGTCCTGACGGAAGATCTTGAACCCGGTATAGACCAGGAAAGCGCCGAAGACCAGGATCAGCCACTCGAAGCGGGCGAGCAGCGCCGTGCCCATGGCGATGAACAGGCCGCGGGAGACCAGCGCCCCCAGGATCCCCCAGAACAGCACCCGGTGCTGCTGCTCCGCCGGCACCGCGAAGTAGTTGAAGAGGACGACGAAGACGAAGATGTTGTCGAAGCTGAGCGACCGCTCGATGACGTAGCCGGCCAGGAACTCGAGCCCGATCTGCCGGCCGAACCGGTGGGCGATCCAGAGGTTGAAGAGCAGGCCGACCACCGTCCAGACGACGCTCCAGAACAGCGCCTCGCGCAGCCCGATCCGGTGCTCCCGGCGGTTGAAGACCCCGAGGTCCAGCGCCAGCATCCCCACCAGCAGGACGAAGAAGAGGCTCCAGTGCAGGGGAGTGCCGACGACGGCCTGTTCCATGGAGATCCAAGAGCCAGAGGCTTAAAGCGGAAAAAGCCGTAGGGGCGCAGCGGACTGCGCCCCTACCCGCCGTCTCTCCGTTCAGCCCTTCTTCAGGTGGGCGTTGACCAGCTTGGTCAGCTCGAACATCGTGACCGAGTCCTTGCCGTCGAAGATCGCCTTCAGCTTCGCGTCCGCCCTGATCGTCCGCTTGTCGTTCGGGTCCTGCAGGTTGTTCGAGCGGATGTAATCCCAGATCCGTTTCGTGACTTCGGTGCGCGGCAGCGGATCCTTGCCGACCACCGCCGCCAGCGCCTCATCTGGCTGCAGCGGAGCCATGAAGGCACTGTTTGCCGCCCCACCCTTGGAGCCGCCGCTCGCCTTCTTGGCTGCGCCTGCCTTGGATGCGCCACTCGACTTTTTCTCGGCCATTGAAAAGCTCCTCCACAATCCGAAGGTTAAAGTTCACCACAGGTCAAAAGCCGCCGGGTACATATGCAAATCCCCCGCCGTCTTTTCCTCCGAGCGCGTGACCAGCCCCCCTATCGTAGCCCGGTTTTCCCCCGGGCCGCGCGAATGGTAACGTTGGCGCCCCATGTCGCCCCTGTTCATCACCTTCGAGGGGCTCGACGGCAGCGGCAAGTCGACCCATCTGCGGCGCGCCTCCGAGTGGCTGACCCGGCGGGGAATCCCGCACCGGGTGACCCACGAGCCGGGGGGAACGCCGCTCGGCGACGCCGTGCGCGCCATCTTCCTCGACTCCCGGTGGGGCGCGGTCGACGGCCTCGTCGAGCTGCTGCTCGTCTTCGCCAGCCGGCGCCAGCATCTGCTCGAGGTGATCGAGCCGGCGCTGCGCGCCGGTGAGCACGTCCTCTGCGACCGCTTCACCGACTCGACACGAGCTTATCAGGGGTATGGCCGCGGCGTGCCGCTGGCGGCGATCGACCAGGTGGATCTGCTGGCCACCGGCGGGCGCCGGCCCGACCATACGCTGCTCTTCGACCTGCCGGCCGAGGCCGCTCGCGCCCGCGGCCACTCCCCCTCCCGCCAGGGGCGCGGCGAGTCCGACCGGATCGATTCCGAGGACCTCGCCTTCTACGACCGGGTGCGCCGAGGGTTCCTGGAGATGGCGTCGGGGGACGCGCGCTTCCAGATCCTCGACTCCGCGGGGCCGGTCGGCGTGACCGAGCGGCGGATGCGCCGCATCCTGAAACGGTTGCTCGAGGAGCCTGGGGGGGCAGGCGCTTGACGTACACCGCGGCCCTCGCTTCCGCCCGCCAGGGGAGGCTCTATCCGTCGGTGATCCTCGACGGCGGCGGCGTCGAGGCGCGGCGGAGCGCCGCGCTGGAGCTCGCCCGCGCGCTGCTCTGCGAGGAGCCCCCCGAGGCGCGGCCGTGCGGCGTCTGCCGCCACTGCCGGCGCATCGTCTGGCCCGGCGGCGAGGGGACCGCCTTCCATCCCGACTTCCAGGTGCTGGAGCGCGACCTCAAGGCCTCGACCTCGGTGGACGCCACCCGCGAGATGCTCAAGATCGCCCAGGTCTCCCCCTATGAGGCGCGCGGGCAGGTGTTCGTGGTCGCCAGCGCGGAGAGCCTGACCGGCGAGGCCGCCAACGCGCTGCTCAAGACCCTCGAGGAGCCGCACGTCTCGGCGCCGCGTAATTTCTTCCTGCTCGCCCCCTCGCGGCTCGACCTTCTGCGCACGCTGCGCAGCCGCTCGCTCGCCATCTTCCTCGGTCCCGCCGAGCCGGTGGACCCGGCCGTGATCGAGCCCCTGGCGCGGGCCTTCTCCGCCGCGGTCCGGGCCTGGAGCGCCACCGGCTCGCCCGTCTACCTGCTCTCGGCGGCGGCGGCCCTCGCCGGCGTCGGCGGGTGGGAGGACCCGCGCTCGGGTCGCCCCTGGGCGCTGTCGGCGTCGGCGGTGCTGCGCTCGCTCGCCCTCGAGGAGGAGGGGGGAGAGGGGGCCGGGGCGGCCGGCCGGCGAGCCCGTCTGGCCCTGGCCGAAGCGCTCCTCGAGGCGCCCGCCCTGCGCCTGCGCGGGATCACCGCCGAGCGCATCCTCGAGGGGCTGGTGGCTCGCCACCTGGCGGTTTGAGCACCTGTTCCAGTGGGTGGGAAAGGCCCAGGACGAACCCTGTGCTAAAATATCCATCCGATTTTTGATGTCCATAGGAATCTGTCCCGGTCTCGATCTGTTGGCAGCCTCTGAGACACCGTCCACGAAAAGGAGTTTGACCCATGAATGCATTTCGTAAACAGTTGATCCCGGGTGCGCTCGCGCTGATCGCCACCCTGGGCGTCTTCCTGCCGGCCTGCTCGGCGCAGGACAAGGGCAAGAAGATGGACAGCATGTCCACCGGCTCGAACCAGGTGCTCGCCGTCGTCAACGGCAAGCCGATCACCGAGGCCGACGTCCGCGCCGCGAACGCCGACCAGTTCAAGGCGCTCGACCGGGAGTACCAGAGCAACCTCCATCAGCTCATCGAGAACAGCCTGACCCAGGCCGTCCAGGACCGCATGCTCGAGTCCGAGGCCGCCGCCCGCAAGATCACCAAGGATCAGCTCCTCGCCGAGATCAAGCCCGCGGCGGTGACCGACGCCGAGGTCGACGCCTTCTACGAGCAGAACAAGGCCCAGATCCCCCGCCCGAAGGACCAGGTCGCCGGCCAGATCAAGACCTACCTCGAGCAGCAGGGGCAGCAGAAGGCCCGCACCGAGTACTTCAAGACCCTGGAGGCCAAGTACAAGGTCGACTACAAGCTCGAGCCGGTCCGGGTCGATGTAGCCGCCACCGGCCCCGCCAAGGGCCCCGCGAGCGCCCCGGTGACCATCGTCGAGTTCTCCGACTTCCAGTGCCCGTTCTGCTCCCGCCTGCTGCCGACGATCGCCGAGGTCGAGAAGAAGTACGGCGACAAGGTCCGCGTCGTCTTCCGCCAGTTCCCGCTGAGCTTCCACGAGCACGCCCAGAAGGCGGCCGAGGCCTCGCTCTGCGCGCAGGACCAGGGCAAGTTCTGGCAGATGCATGACGCGATGTTCGGCAACCAGGCCGCCCTCGGCGTCGACCAGCTCAAGGCCAAGGCGGCCGAGCTCGGCATGAACGCCGACAAGTTCAACAAGTGCCTCGATTCCGGCGAGAAGGCCGCGGCCATCCAGGCCGACCAGAAGGCGGGCTCGGAGGCCGGCGTCAGCGGCACCCCCGCGATGTTCATCAACGGCCGGTTCATCAACGGCGCGGTGCCGATCGACCAGATCACCCCGGTGATTGACGACGAGATCCGCCGCGCGGGCAGCAAGACCGCCTCGAAGTAAGCTGGACGGTCCGGACGGGACCTTGCAGGGCGGCCTCCGGGCCGCCCTTTTTCGTGAACGGGATCTTCCGCCGGAGAGATTTCCTCCACCCGGAACGGGGGGAGGCCAGGAGGGGGGCGCTCCAACGAAGGAAACACCCCGGACTCCGGAGTGCCCCCTCCTGGCCTCCCCCTGAAGGGGGAGGAAAAAAGCCTTTCAATCTCCCTCGTTATAGGCTTCCCCCCATGTCCAAAGACCTCCCCGCCGACGAATTCCGCTCCGCGATGCACCGTGTGGCCGATCTGGTGGCCGATTACCTGGAAGGGGTGAGTGAGCGTCCCGTGCTGCCCGCCGTCCAGCCGGGCGAGGTGCGCCGCGCGCTGCCCGCCTCGCCGCCGATGGCGCCGGAGCCCCTCGACGCCGTCCTCGACGACTACCGGCGGGTGATCGAGCCCAATCTCACCCACTGGAACCACCCCGGCTTCTTCGCCTACTTCGCGATCACCGGCTCCGGCCCCGGCATCCTGGGCGAGACCCTCGCCGCCGCCCTCAACGTCAACGCCATGCTCTGGCGCACCTCGCCGGCCGCCACCGAGCTCGAGGAGACGGTCTGCGCGTGGCTCGCCCAGATGATGGAGCTGCCGGCGGACTTCCGCGGGCACATCAACGACACCGCCTCGACGAGCAGCCTGGTGGCCTTGGCCGCCGCCCGCCACCGCCTCCCCGGGCTCGACGCGCGGATCAAGGGGCTCTCCGGACGCCCCGACGCGCCGCCGCTCACCGTCTACGCCAGCGACCAGGCCCACTCCTCGATCGACAAGTCGGCGATCGTCCTCGGCGTCGGCCAGGAGAACGTGCGGCGGATCGAGAGCGACGGCGAGTTCCGGATGTCCGTCCCGGCGCTCGCTCAGGCGATCGCCGCCGACCGTGCCGCCGGGCGGCTGCCGATGGCGGTGGTGGCCACCGTCGGCACCACCTCGACGACCAGCATCGATCCCGTCCCCGCGATCGCCGACCTCTGCGCCCGCGAGGGGATCTGGCTGCACGTCGACGCCGCCTACGCCGGCTCGGCCGCGATAGCCCCCGAGCTCCGGGCGGCGATGCCGGGCCTCGAGCGGGCCGACTCGCTGGTGGTCAATCCCCACAAGTGGCTGTTCACCCCGGTCGACTGCTCGGTGCTCTACGTGCGCGACCCCGCCCTGCTGCGCGCCGCCTTCTCGCTGGTGCCGGAGTACCTGCGGACGTCCGACGAGGAGGTCACCAACCTGATGGACTACGGCTTTCAGCTCGGCCGGCGCTTCCGCGCCCTCAAGCTCTGGATGGTGATCCGCTCCTTCGGCGTCGAGGGGCTGCGCGAGCGCATCCGCTGGCACTGCGAGCTCGCCCGCGAGCTGGCCGCCCGGATCGAGGCCGATCCAGGCTTCGAGCTGGCCGCCCCCGTCCCTTTCAGCACCGTTTGCTTCCGCGCCCGCTCTGACGCCGGGGGAGACGCCCAGGACCGCTTCAACGAGCGGCTCCTCGCCCGCGTCAACGCCGCGGGTCCCGTCTTCCTCTCCCACACCGGCCTCAAGGGTCGCTACACCCTGCACGCCGCGATCGGCAACCTGCGGACCGAGCGGGAGCATGTCGAGGCGCTCTGGAATCTGATCGTCCACGCCCGCGAGGAGCTCCGGCGGGAGGAAGGGGCTTGAGCGGAGAGCACCCGTTCATCCCCTACCGCCCCGAGCGCCTCCCCGAGGCGGAGATGCGCCGCCGGGCGCGGGAGTTCCATGCCGAGATGGATCGCCGGCGCAGCGTCCGCGCCTTCTCTCCCGATCCGGTGCCGCGCGAGCTGATCGAGATCGCCATCCGCACGGCGTCGACAGCCCCCTCGGGCGCCCACCGGCAGCCGTGGAAGTTCGTCGCCGTCGGGGATCCGGGGCTCAAGCGCGAGATCCGCGCCGCCGCCGAGGCCGAGGAGTACGAGAGCTACGTCGGCGGCCGCATGCCGGAGGAGTGGCTGGAGGCCCTGGCCCCGCTCGGCACCGGCTGGGAGAAGCCCTTCCTCGAGACCGCCCCCTGGATCGTCGTCGTCTTCGAGGAGCTGTACGGCCTGCGTCCCGACGGCGGCAAGCGGAAGAACTACTACCCCAAGGAGAGCGTGGGGATCGCCTGCGGCCTGTTCATCGCCGCCCTCCACCAGATGGGCCTCGCGACGCTCACCCACACCCCGAGTCCGATGGCCTTCCTCTCCCGCCTCCTCGACCGCCCCGCCAACGAGAAGCCCTTCATCCTCTTCCCCATCGGCTACCCGGCGCCGGACGCCGAGGTGCCGGATATCAGGCGGAAGGGGCTGGAGGAGGTCAGCATCTGGTATGAGAAAGGATAGTGGAGCTCTCCCTGGTAGCGCCGGCGTCCCGCCGGCAGGGGACGAGCCTCTCCCCTACGAAAAGAGGTTTTGACACTCGACGACGACGCTGACATGGTCGGCAGAGTCAGCTTATCCAGCGTGAAGTCAGCTTCTCCAAGACGAAGTCAGCTTCTCCAAGACGAAGTCAGCTTCTCCAGCACGCCGCCGGCTTATCCAGGGCAGAGTCAGCTTATCCAGCGCGAAGTCGGCTTCTCCAGGGCGCCACCGGCTGATCCAGAACAGAGTCGGCTTCTCCAAGGCAAAGTCAGCTTATCCAGCGCGAAGTCGGCTTCTCCAGGGCGCCGCCGGCTGATCCAGAACAGAGTCAGCTTCTCCAAGGCAAAGTCAGCCTATCCAGCGTGAAGTCGGCTTCTCCAGGGCACCGCCGGCTGATCCAGAACAGAGTCGGCTTCTCCAAGGCAAAGTCAGCTTATCCAGCACGAAGTCGGCTTCTCCAGGGCGCCGCCGGCTGATCCAGAACAAAGTCAGCTTCTCCAAGGCAAAGTCAGCTTATCCAACGCGAAGTCGGCTTCTCCAGCCGCAAGTGGCGTTTTCCTTCGGGAAGAGCCGGAAGGGGAGAAGAACCAAGCGACCAACCCCGCCAGCGCCAGCGCCGCCAGTCCCAGCCCGGCCATCAAACCCGGCGCCCGGTAGACCAGGTCCACCCGGTGCTCGCCGGCCGGCAGCCAGGATGCGACGAAGGGGCCGTTCGCTACCAGGGTGGGGTGAAGCCGGCCGTCGAGCAGGAGGCGCCAGCCGCCGTCCTGGTAGACGCTGGAGGCGAGGAGGCGCTGCTCGGCGAGGCGGGCGCGGGCTTCGAGGCGGGCGGGGGCGGCCGCTACGATCTCCAGGGCCGAATCCGCAGGCCGGGCCGCCGCCCATCCAGCCGTCGAGACCAGGAGCGCGCGGGCCGCGAAGTCGGGATTCTCGGCGAGCCAGGCGGGCCAAGGCTTTCCTTGCGCGCTCTCGGCGGATTCAGGAAGGAAGAGCCGGGGGAGCACCCGCTCCCGCTCGAACACCCGTCCGGTGGGATCGCGGAAGGCCACTCGCAGGCCGGGGATCGAGCTCATCCGCGGCGGCGCCACCAGCCAGCGCACCCCGAGAAGCTGGTAGATGGGGTGCTCCGCCTTGGTCAGGATGTGCTCGGTCGAGCGGATCGAGGCGCTGACCGGGCCGACCGCCTGCACGTAGGAAAAGGGCTTCAAGGGGTCCGAGATCCGGAGGTCCGCCAGGCCGTAGACCTGGTTGGCGTTAGGCAGCATCCGGTTCGCCAGCCCCGCGATCCGCGAGCCGCCCGCGTTCTCCTGGAGGAAGCGGATCAGGGGCGTCGCCGGATAGTAGGCGCTCCGCGGCAGCGACGGGTTCGCCGGGCGATGGATGACGAGCAGCTCGACCGCGACCAGGGCGCAGAGGGCGGTGATCGTCGTTTTCCCCCGTCTTCCGAAGGCCATCAACCCCGCCGCGACCGCGACCGCCGCCAGTTGCGTCCCCAGCCAGAACCAGCGCAGGGCCGCCAGCGCCGGAAGGTGGGCCGACAGCAGGTATCCCCAGACGATCGCTCCGAGCAGGATCGCACCGCCCAGGAGGACGGCCCCCCGCCGCGGCCCCTCGCCCGTCCGCCAGCGCTCCACCGTGCAGGCCCCCAGCCAAGCGAACGAGAAGGCGACGAGCAGGAGCATCCGCCGGTTGGAGCTGATCGACTGGTTGAGCACCGGCAGATTCGAGAGGAGAAGGGGCACGCCGGGGATGCGCACCGCGATCAGCAGGCTCAACGGCGCGAGCGCCAGGAAGATCCGCTCCTCGCGGAACCGCCGCCGGGCCGGCAGGAAGGCGAGCAGAGCGGCGAGAATCGCCGCTCCGCCCACGAAAGCGGTGGCATCCTCGTTGTTGTTGGAGTCCCCCCAGTAATGGCCGTAGCGGCTGTTGCCAAAGGCGTTCGGCGCATAGATCAGCACGATCCGCTTCCCGAGCCCCGGACGGGCACCCCGGATCCCGACGGCCAGGGGGTGCTCGTCCATCCGCTCGTTGCGCACCTCGACCCAGTGATGGCGGAGGGACTGGGGGATGAGCCGGAACGCCGGGAGCAGTCCGGGAGCCGCCAGCCCGCAGGCGATTGCCGCCGCGAGAATCCAGCGGGCTAGCCGCGCCGGCTGCTCGCGGGAGGGCTGGCGGAGGAGCCGGGAAAGGGCGAACAGGCTCCCCACGATCGCCACGTAGAGGATGGTCTCGGGGTGGCCCCCCACGAGCAGCGAGAAGAGCGCCGCGACCAGCAGCAGGTAATCCCGGCGGGCGCCGCGCTCGTCCGTCACCACCAGCGCATAGAGGACGAGGGGCAGGAGGGCCGGCGAGTTGCCGATCGGCCAGTTGAGCCAGAGCAGCAGGAACCCTCCGAGCCCGAACGCCAGGCTGCCGAAGAGGGCCGACCCGTCCGAGAGCCCCTGCCGCCGCAGCAGCAGGAAGAAGAAGACGAGGGCGATCAGCACGCGCAGCCCGGCCGTGATCCCCACCGCGGCGGAGAGGGGGAACGGCAGGGCGAGAAGGACCAGGGGCTCGAAGGTCTGCGATTGCGGATTGGCGAGCAGCGGCATCCCCGCGCCGGCGAGATCGTTCCAGAGGGGCCAGGCGCCGCTCCGGATCTCCCGGCGCACCTGCGCCTGGAGGGGGACGATCTGGGTCACCAGATCGAGCTGGAGGAGATTGCCCTGGGGGGGCTTCCGCGCGTCCTCCGGCTGCACCACCCCCGGCAGGATGTCGCCAGGAAGAAGCACCTTCCCCAGAAACAGAGCCGGCCCGAAGAGGACCACGAGCAGCAGGGCGAACACCCCCCAGATCCGCGCCGGCACCGGTTCCCACCAGCGCCGGAGAGCGCGGTCGAGCAGGAAGGCGAGCAGGGCGAGATAGAGGCCGGGGAGGAGGATCACTCGGGGAGTCTATCCAGTTCCCGGTAGGCTCTCTTCAGGATGATCAGGAAGAAGTTGAGCCAGGGGAGGAGATCGTGCCGCCCCTCGTGCCAGCCTTCCGAGCTGCGGTGGAGAGCTTCGTAATACTCAGCGCGCGACTCCTCGATCAGGCGCTCCAGGCTGACGTACCGCCCTACCTCGTAGCCATGCTGGTAGAGCGCCAGAAGGGTGAGGAGCCGGGAGATCCTCCCGTTGCCGTCGCGGAAGGGGTGGATGCAGAGGAAGTCGAAGACCAGAGCGGCGACGGCAACGAGCGGCGGCGCCAGGCTCTGGTTGAGCGCGTGGCGGTAGACCAGGCAGAGCTCCTCGACGGCGGCCGGCGTCTCCGCCACCTTCACCGGGCGGAAGCGGACGAGCGGCGGCGCCCCTTCCCGTAGTTCGATGATCTCGTTGTCGACCTGCTTCCACTGCCCCGCGTCCCCGCTCCCCTCCTGAATCGTGGCGTGGAGCCACTGGAGAAGCTCGGGGGTAATCGCCAGCGTCTTCGCCTCGGCGTGGATCCGTTCCAAGGCCCGGCGGTAGCCCTGGATCTCTTCCTCTGAGCGGTCGCGCGGGCGGGCATCCTTCAGCACGAGCGGGCGCAGCCGGTCCGGCGCCACGGTGACCCCCTCGATCCGGTTGGACGACTCGACGCTCTGGACGAGAGCCGTCTCGCGCAGGGAGGTGAGGATCTCGGGCGGCTTGTCGAGATAGAGATCCTGCCGCCCCTTCGCCTCGGCGACGTCGGACATCAGCCAGACGGAGCCGAGAGGCAGGGTGAGCTGGCTCAGATAGTTTCCGCGGAAGGACGTCATGTTTGTACCTCTCCTACAATATGGGGATCTTCGACGGCGGACAACTTTCTTCAATCACGGCGGAATCTCGAAGGGCGAGCCTCCCCTCCCAAATTTCGTGCGGATTTATCGCCGGGGAGCTCTCCCCTCCGAACTTTTCCGGGATCTCAGGCTTCCTGGCCGCCGTACATCGCCCCAACCTGCTCGGCGTAGCCGTTGTAGAGCAGGGTCGCGCGCCGCGCGCCGGTGCCGAGGTCGTTCTCGGTCTCCTGGCTCCAGCGCGGGTGCGGCTTCTTCGGATTGACGTTGGAGTAGAAGCCGTACTCGTCGGGCTGCATCTGGTTCCAGAAGGTCGGCGGCTGATCCGCGACGAATTCGATGCGGACGATCGACTTCGGCCCCTTGTAGCCGTACTTCCAGGGGATCGCCAGCCGCAGCGGCGCGCCGTGCTGCATCGGCAAGGCGTGGCCGTAGCTCCCCACGACCACGAAGGCGAGAGGATTCCTCGCCTCGTCCACCCGCAATGCCTCGTGGTAGGGCCAGGAGTACCAGGGGGTCTCCTTCTGACCGGGCAGGTGCTCGGGATCTTTCACCGAGACGAAACGGACGTACCTCGCCGAGGAGAGCGGCTCCAGGGAGTCGATCAGCGCGCGCAGGGGAAAGCCGGTCCACGGGACCTGCATCGCCCAGCGCTCGACGCAGCGGAAGCGGTAGAGGCGCTCCTCCAGCGGGAACCCCTTGAGCAGGGCGTCGAGGTCGAGCTTCCGTGGAGCTTTGACCAGGCCACCGACCTCGACCGTCCAAGGATCGACCTTGTAGCCGAGCCCCTTCTTCCAGACCTCGTCCTTGGTGGTGGAGAGCTCATAGAAGTTGTTGATCCCCCCGGCGTCCTTCTCCGGCGTGATCTCGCGGTCGCCGACGCCGTACAGGGGGTTTCGCCGGGCCGGGAAGCGGTCCGCGTATTTCTTCCCGAGCGCCGGGGCGAGGCCGCGGGCGAGCAACTCGGGGTCGACCGGACGCGAGCAGGACACGGAGAGCGGCAGGCTCAACGCCAGGGCGCCGAAGCCCATCGCGCCGAGGATCTGGCGGCGGTTCAGGTAGATCTCTTCGGGGGTCGCCAGCCTCTCCGGCATCTCCCAGGACCGCGGGATTCGGAGTCCGGCCATGGACCGCCTCTAGTAGTAATCCGCGCAGGAGAGATAGAAGCCGCACCGGGGATCCGGGCAGAACAGCTTGCACTTCCGCTCTTCCAGCCGCTTGCCGCAGTTCGGGCAGGTGCGCATCACCTCGTCGGGAGAGGCGTTGAGGACCGGGCGCTCTTCGGGTTGATCCGGGGTCGGTGCCATGCCGCCAGGGTAAAACCATGGGCCGGAGTCGTCAAGTTACGCCTGATTTGCGTGGCAGCGGGTTTGCAATCGAATCCGATCGGGACGGACATCCTGGGCATACATCAAAGAAAAGGAGTCGACATGGCTGATAGGAATGGGGGAGGCGAGGTGGAGATTCTCGAGCGAGGCAACATCTATTTCTTCTACCGTCCGGCGGTGGGGGAGGAGACACCCAAGGGGCTGGTGGACGTGCAGCGCTTTCATTTCGTGCTGAGCCCGGAGCGGCGGGACCTCTTCCGGATGATCACCGTGGGCAAGAAGCGCCTGCCCGAGGCGGACGACGCCGGGCAACGGTTCTGGGGGTTTGTCGAGAAGGTGGGGCAGACCTCGGAGGAGATGGTCGAGGAGCTGGAGCGCGGCCAGATGCGGGACGGTTTCGGCACCAGGCGCTCCGCCCGGCCGGCGGGGGAGGGGGTCTACGCCGTCGCGCGGCACGGCAACCACACCCATCTGCTCTACGCCCTGGAGCTGCCGGTCGAGCCGGACGAGGTGCAGCGCGAGCTCCACATCGAGAAGCAGGGGAGCTACCTGCTGAGCGTCAAGAATCCCGCGGCGGGCTCGCCGCCGTCCGTGGGGCTGGAGGAGGAGCGTAAGGCGGACTTTCCCGAGGAGCTCCAGGAGCGCTTCGGCGACCGCCGGTTCATCCCGCTGACGCCCGAGTTCCTGGATTACGAGGGGGCCGAGCTGCTCGTCATGGGCTCGGACGAGGGGCCAGCCGAGGCTCCGGACGTCGATCTGCGCCCCGAGTGCGAGACCGAGGAATCGGCCAACCTCTTCCAGGAGCTGGAGATAGACCGCGAACGGCACCCGGTGGAGCCGTTGCTGACGGGGAAGTGGGCATAGAATCCCCTCTCTTTGGAAGGGGACGACCATGCCGCGAATCACCCGGGTCTACACCCGGACTGGAGATGACGGGACCACCGGCCTCGGCGGAGGGCAGCGGGTGCCGAAGGATTCCCTCCGCATCGAGACTTACGGCACGGTCGACGAGCTGAGCTCGGAGATCGGCGTCGCCGTCGCCCTGGGGCTCGCCCCCCGGCTCGCCGAGACGCTCCTGCGCGTGCAGAACGAGCTCTTCAACGTCGGCTCGGACCTCTGCATCCTGGAGGGGGACAAGGTGAAGATGCCGGTGCCGGTGGTCGAGGCGCGGCACGTGGAGGCCCTGGAGCGGCTGATGGACGAGCTCTCGGAAGAGCTCCCCTACCTCGACAACTTCATCCTGCCCGGCGGCTCGGCCGGTGCGGCGCAGCTCCACGTGGCAAGGACCGTCTGCCGCCGGGCGGAGCGTCTGGCCGTCGGGCTGGCGCGCGAGGAGCCCGTCGGCCGTTTCGTCGTGAGCTACCTGAACCGCCTCTCGGACGCTCTCTTCGTGATGGCCCGCTACGAGAACCTGAAGCGGGGGATTCCGGATGTTCTCTGGAACAGCCGGGCCTAGATCGAAGGTTGGCTCGCCTTTTGTATTGATCCCGGAGGAATGGCGGACCGGCTCGTGCCGGCCCGCCCGAGCACCTATCTCAATGGGAGGAGCAGGAATGTCATCCTCGTTCGGCATATATCTCGTCGGCTTCATCATTCTGGTCATCGGCCTGGCGCTGGGGGCTCATCTGGCCGGCGTTCCCTCGATGTGGATCGCCGTCGGCGTCATCTGCCTGGTCGGCATCGGCATCCTGAGCGCGGTCAAGAAGACTCAGGGGCGCACCGGGGGGCCCACCGGACCGACCGGTGGACCGGGCGGACCCCTGCGGTAGCAGGTCGGATTTTTAGCTCTCTCTGGAGATCTTTCCGCACCTCAATTGTGTGAAGATCTCCCCCGGATTGAGCGCTCCCTCTTTTTTCCACCGGATTCGCGAGCTGGCCGGCTCTGCCTTCGGCTTCGACCGGCTGGCATACTTCTCGATCGGCCATGCGCGGCGAACGATTCTCGCCTTCGCCGTCCTGGTGCTGCTCGCCGCGCCGGGGCTCCTGCGTCTCCAGCTCCGCACCGACGGCCACGCGCTGGTGCCGCCCGGCGATCCGGCGGTGGCGTTCGACGCCCGGGTGCGCCAGCACTTCGGGCTGCGCGACCCGATCGTGGTGGTGCTCCAGACCCCGCGGCCGAACGGCATCTTCAATCCCGACACCCTGCGGCGCGTCCGTGATCTGACCGCCGTCCTGGAGAAGCTCGACGGGGTACCCCCCGGCGGGGTCACCAGCCTCGCGACGGAGAAGCGGGACCGCGTCTATCCCGGCACGCTCGACTTCCGCCCCTTCCTCGACGCCGTCCCCGAGACGGCGGAGGACATGGCGACCTTCCGCGGCGACCTCGAGGCGATCGGCATCCTGCATGGAAACCTGGTGTCGAAGGACCAGAGCGCGGTCGCCATCCTGGTGGGGGCGCCCAACGTGCTCGACCGGTCGGGCGCTCCGGGGGGCGTCAACGCCGCCGCGGCCGACCGGGTCGCGCTCTGCCGTCGCATTGTCGCGGCCGCCGGCCGGTTCGAGTCGCCGGGGAATCGCGTCCGGGTGGTGGGGGCGCCGATGGCCGAGTCCCTGCTCGGCCTCCACATCCTCCAGGATCTGGTGCTCCTCTTGCCGCTGTCGATCGCCATTATCGGCTTCGTCCTCTGGCTCGGCTGCCGGCGGATCGCGGGGGTGCTCCAGGGGATGGTCCAGCTCGCGGCCGCCCAGGTCTTCACCTTCGGCCTCATGGGATGGCTCGGCGTGCCGGTCTATCTGACAACGGCCGTGCTGCCGGTGATCCTGACCACCCTGGCGCTGGCCGACGAGATCCATCTCTTCTGGCGCTACCAGCAGCTCTTGGGGCCGGTGCCGGGGAAAGCCGACCGCGAGCATCCCGAGGCGGTGCGGGTGCTGCTTTCGCAGATGAGCCGCCCGATCGTGCTGGCGACCCTGACCACCATCGTCGGCTTTCTCTCCTTCCTCTCCTCGCCGCTCGTCGCGGTGCGGAGCTTCGGGGCGTTCGCCGGCGTCGGACTGCTCTTCTGCCTCTTCTGGTCGCTGATGGTGGGGCCGGCCATGCTCGCGCTGCTCCCCCCCTCGTCCCTGCGGCGGCCGGTGGGGAAGAGCGCCGCCCCCTCGGAGCGGTTCCGCCGCTTCTTCACCCCGCTCTTCCGCACGCCCCGGCGCACCTTGAGCACGCTCGCGATCGCCACCCTCCTGGTCGGCGCCGGGATCGGCCGGCTGGAAGTGCAGGATTCCTGGCTCAGCGGCTTCGCGCCGGGCAGCCAGTTCCGCCAGGACACCGAGGAGGTCAACCGGCTCTTCAACGGCACCCATCTGCTGGAGGTCCAGCTCGACCTCGCGGACTGGCACGGGACGCTGGGCGACGTCTGGGAAGGGGTGCCGGGGCCGCTCTTGGACCCCAAGACCCTGCGGGCGATCGGCGATTTCGAAGCCTTTCTCGGCCGGCAGCCGCGCGTAGGGGGCGTTCTCGGGCCCGCCTCGCAACTGGAGACGATCTCGTTCCTGCGTCATGCCCGCGACCCGAAGCGGCTGAGCATCCCCGGCACGGCGGCGGAGGTCGCGGACCTGGTCCACTGGTTCGACGAGGTGCGGACCGCCCCCCGGCGCCGGGAGGTGATCGACGACGCCCGCCGGCAGGGGGTGATCACCATCTTCCTCAAGGACCCGGACTACAAGCAGGTGGACGCCCTGATGAAGGCAGCCCGGCGCTACGCGCGCGAGCGGCTGGTGCCGCTGGGAGTCCGCATCGGCTTCGCCGGCGACATCGCGGTGAGCCAAGCGATGATCCCGGCGATCGTCCGCACCCAGGTCTACTCGCAGCCGCTGGCCCAGATCGGCGCCTGGCTGGTGGTGACCCTGCTCTACCGCTCGTTCCGGGTGGGCTTCCTGATCGCCCTGCCGTCGTCCGTGGCGGTGCTCTGGATGCTGGGGCTGATGGGCTGGACGGGGGTCCCGCTGGGGATCGCCACCGCGATGTTCTGCTCGATCACGCTCGGCGTCGGCATCGACTACGGCATCCACTTCTACGAGGTCTTCCTGCGCCTGAAGCGAGAGGGGCCGGCCCGCGACGCGGCGGTCGAGACGGTCGCCGAAGCCGGACCGGCGATCCTGGCGGACACCGCGGCGATCGCGCTCGGGTTCGGCGTCCTGGGCATCTCGCAGGTGCCCTCGAACGCTCGCCTGGGCTTCCTGGTGGCGGGAGCGCTCGCCGTGGCCTGCGCCCTGACCCTGGTCGGCCTTGGCACGCTGCTCGACCGCTCGGTCCGCGAGGTTCCGTCTTCCCATGATCCGGGGAGCGCCTTGTGATAATAATTCGCGCTTCATGACACGACAGGAGAAAGCCCAGCGCATCGCCGAGATCCTCGACGAGTTGTTCCCCACGGTCGACATCCCCCTGGAGCACCGGGATCCGTTCACGCTGCTGGTGGCGGTGGTGCTCTCCGCGCAGACCACGGACAAGCTGGTCAACGAGGTCACTCCGGCCCTCTTCGCCCGCGCCGCGACTCCGGAACAGATGGCGGCGCTGCCGGTCGAGGAGATTCGGAACTTCATCCGCCGGATCGGCCTGACCGACGCCAAGGCGAAGAACCTCAAGCGCCTCTCCGAGCTCCTGATCGAGAGGCACGGCGGCCAGGTGCCGCGGACCATAGCGGAACTCGAGGATCTCCCCGGCGTCGGCCACAAGACCGCCTCCGTGGTGATGAGCCAGGCCTTCGGCCTGCCCGCCTTCGCGGTGGACACCCACATCCACCGGCTGGCCGCCCGCTGGGGCCTCTCCAGCGGCAAAAACGTCGAGCAGACCGAGCGCGACCTCAAGCGTCTCTTCCCCGAGGAGACCTGGGGCAAGGTCCACCTCCAGATCATCTACTTCGGCCGCAAGTACTGCCCCGCCCTCTACCACGACCTCGATGCCTGCCCGATCTGCGCCTGGGCGGCGAGCAGGAAGCGCAAGGAGGAGGAGCGGAAGCGGAATGTGGCGGTGCGGCGGCGGGGGCGTTGAGGGCGACCGCAGGTCGCCCCTACAACCTTCGCCCAGCGTCAACTTTGCGCCGGAGGTTGTAGGGGCGACCTGCGGTCGCCCTCAACGCCCCCGCCTCTGTACCCTCTTCGATCTGCCCGGGGCGCGGAGTAAGATGGCCCCATGACCCGCTTCGCCCGCTACTCCTGGCTCACCCTCGCCTTCAACGTCGCCGTCATCCTCTGGGGATCGATCGTGCGTGCTACCGGCTCCGGCGCGGGGTGCGGCAGCCACTGGCCGCTGTGCAATGGGGTGGTCGTGCCCCAGTCCCCCCGGATCGAGACCCTCATCGAGTTCTCTCATCGTCTGACCAGCGGCGTGGCGCTGCTGCTGGTGGTGGGGCTGGTCGTTGGGGCGTTCCGGGCGCTCCCCCGGGGTCACGCGGGGCGCAAGGCGGCGGTCTGGTCGATGCTCTTCATGGTCGGGGAGGCGGCGGTGGGCGCGGCCCTGGTGCTGTTCCGGCTGGTGGCCGACAACCCGTCGATGGCCCGCGCGATGTTCATGGCCACCCATCTCGTCAACACCTTCCTGCTGCTGGCGGCGCTCACCCTCACCGCCCACTTCGCCAGCGGCGGCGCGCCATTCCGCCTGCGCGGACGCGGTCTGATGGGGGGCGGCTTCGCCCTCGGGCTGTTCGGCCTGCTGCTCTCCGGCGTCAGCGGCGCCACTGCCGCTTTGGGGGACACGCTCTTCCCGTCGCGGTCGCTGGCGGCGGCCCTCGCCCAGGACCTCTCGCCCACGGCCCACCTGCTGATCCGGCTGCGGATTTTCCACCCGGGGATCGCGATCGCCTCCGGGCTCTTCGCCCTCTATCTCGCCATGCGGCTGCTCAAGCGGCGGCTGGGACCCGACACCCGGCGGTTCGCCGGCTGGACGGCGGCGCTCGTCTTCACCCAGATCCTGGCCGGGACTGTGAACGTGCTGTTCCTGGCGCCGGTCTGGATGCAGGTGATCCACCTGCTGCTGGCCGACCTGCTCTGGATCGCCTTCGTGCGGATGGGAGCCTCGGCGCTGGCCGCCGCCGGGCGGGAAGCCGAGGGGGCACCGGCCGGCGCGCCCGTGGCCGCCGGACCGGTGCGGGTCTGAAGGGCTGACTACAGAACCGTCTCGCGGATGACCTCTTCCAGCGTCGTCATGCCGTCGCGGATCTTCTGCAGACCGCTGCCGCGCAGGGTCATCATGCCGATCTGGACCGCCTTCTGGCGCAGCTCGAAGGCGCTGCCGCCGGAGAGGATCATCTCCCGCAACTCGTCCTCGATCTCCAGCACCTCGTAAAGGCCGACGCGCCCTTTGTAGCCGGTGTTGCTGCAGCGCTCGCACCCGCGGCCGCGGAAGAGCTTGAGCGTGCGCGACTCGTGCTCGGAAAAGCCGGCCTGCACCAGCGCCGCGGGGGGGACCTCGAACGGCTCCTTGCAGAAGGTGCAGATGCGGCGCACCAGCCGCTGGGCGACGATCAGGTGCACCGAGGTGGCCACCAGGAAGGGCTCGATGCCCATGTTCATCAGACGGCTGATCGACGACGGCGCGTCGTTGGTGTGGAGGGTGGAGAGCACGAGGTGCCCCGTCATGGCGGCCTTGATCGCCACCTCGGCGGTCTCGAAGTCGCGGATCTCTCCCACCAGGACGATGTTCGGGTCCTGGCGCAGGAAGGAGCGCAGCGCCGCCGCGAAGTTGAGGCCGATCTGCTCGCGCGTCTGGACCTGGTTGATCCCCGAGAGGTTGAACTCGACCGGATCCTCGGCGGTCATGATGTTGACCTCCGGCGTGTTGATCCGCTGCAGGGCCGAGTAGAGCGTGTTCGTCTTGCCCGAGCCGGTGGGGCCGGTGACCAGCACCATGCCGTACGGCTTGAGGATCGCGGCCTCGAACTTGCGCAGCGACTCCGCCTCGAAGCCCAGCTTGGTCATGTCGAGCATGAGCTTGTCCTTGTCGAGCAAGCGCATGACGATCTTCTCGCCGAACAGCGTGGGGAGCACAGAGACGCGGTAGTCGAGGTCCTTCGACTTGCCGGAGATCTTGGTCTTGATCTTGATGCGCCCGTCCTGCGGCAGCCGCTTCTCGGCGATGTCGAGCCGCGCCATGATCTTGCAGCGGCTGGTGATCGCCTCCTTGAGCTTGAGCGGCGGGTGCATCATCTCGTAGAGGATGCCGTCGATCCGGTAGCGGACCCGGTACTCCTTCTCGTAGGGCTCGATGTGGATGTCCGAGGCGCCGCGCTTGATGGCGTCGGTGAGCACTAGGTTGACCAGCTTGACCACCGGCGCCTGCTCCGACTCCTCCTCGAGCGTCGCGAGGTCGAGATCCTCCTCCTCCTCCAGGACCTCGAGGTCGCTGCCGGTCGCCGACTCCTCCGAGAGGTCCTCCATCACCTTCTTCAGCTCGATCGCGTGGGTCGAGCCGTAGTAGCGGTCGATGGTGACGCGGATCGCCGACTCGGACGCGATCACCGGCTCGACGCGGTAGCCGGTCATGAACTTCACGTCGTCCATCGCGAAGACGTTGGTCGGATCGATCATCGCGACGGTGATCGTGGCACCGGTCTTCGAGACCGGCAGGATCGTGTATTTGCGGGCGAGGTCGGCCGGAATGATCTTGAGGACGGCGTCGTCGATGTCCAGGCCGTTGAGGTCGACCGACGGGACCTTGAAGTGCTGGGAGAGCGAGTCGACGAGCTGCTTTTCCGTGAGATAGCCGAGCTTCACCAGGTTGGTGCCGACGCGGCCGCCCTGATCCTTCTGAAGGGCGAGCGCCTCGTTGAGCTGGGTCTGGTCGATCCTGCCGCTACGGACCAGCAGCTCCCCGAGCTTGTCGGGAACGTTCGGCTGCGCTTGCGGCCGGCGGAGCGGTTCCGCGGATGATGCCATGCCAATCACCTCTCGGGCCGGATTCCCGGGCCCTTGCTTCTTGGTGGGAGCGCGCGCCCCCGTGAAAACTGTCTGAAACTCTCGGGGAGTCTACAGCCGGCGGGGAAAGGGGTCAACGCACATGGAAATCAAGCTATGGAAAGGATCTCCGCCGCCCGCGCCGCCACCTGCCGCGGCGGGACCTCGAGCAGGCAGGCCTTGGTCTCGGCGAGCCGCTGATAGCAGAAGCTGCAGGCCAGGCGCTTGTAGACGGCGCCTCCGGGATCGCCATAGGGGCCGTGCCGCTCCGGATCGGTGGGCCCCATCACCATGACGACCGGCGTGCCGAGGGCGCGGGCGAGATGGCTCGGGCCGGTGTCGCCGCCCAGCATCAGCCGCGCCCGGCGGATCAGCGCCGCGAGCGTCGGCAGGTCGGCGGCCGGCACGGTGCGCACCGCCCCCTCGCCGGCGGCTTCGACCTCGGCGGCCAATCCCTCCTCGCCGCGCGCCGCCGCGACCCACGTCGGCAGGCCGGTCTCCGCCTGGAGGAGCCGCGCCGTCTTCCCCCACCAGGCCGGGGGATAGCGCTTGTTGGTCCAGCCGGCTCCGGGGTGGAGGAGGGCGAACGGCTCCGGATGCGCCGCCAGGAGCTCCCGCGCGGCCGCCGGCTCCTCCCGGAAGAGCTTGTCCGGACCGAAGTCCGCGGGCTCGGGGGGGAGGCCGAGGGCGTCCAGGAGCGAGAGCATGCGATCCACCGCGTGGGTGCCGCGGGGCACGACCGGCCGGTTGATCCAGACCGCGCTCGACGGCTCGCGCCGGTGCCGGCGGGCGAAGCCGATCCGGCGGCCGGCGAGCGAGAGCGCGGAGAGGACGCCCGCCTTGTGGTTCCCCATCAGGTCCAGCGTGACGTCGGGAGAGAAGCGCCTGAGAACCGAGAGGAAGCTCCCCAGCTCGCTCAAGGCTTTGCCGGAGACCTTGCGCCACTGCCGCAGGCGCACCACGAGCAGCTCGTCGAGATCGGGGTGCCCGGCGAGCACCGGCGCCATCCCCTCCTCGACCACCCAGCCGATCTTCGCCTCCGGGAGATGCCGCCGCAGGGCGGTGAGCACCGGCAGGGCGTGGATGACGTCGCCCAGGGCGCTGGTGCGGACGATCAGGATCCTCAATCCGGCAATGCCTTGACCCGGGCGATCAGGTCGCTCGTCGCGTGATCCTTGGGATCGCCCACCAGGGCCGTCCGGCCGCCGTAGGAGCGGACCGTCTCGTACTCCGGCACCCGTTCGGGCAAGCCGTAGTCCGTCCCCTTGCAGTGGATGTCCGGCCGCAGCTCGGCGAGGAGCGGAGCGGGGGAGTCCCCCGAAAAGACCACCACGAAATCGACCGGCTCCAGCGCGGCCAGCAGCTCGGCGCGCTCGGCGGCGGGGACCACCGGCCGCCCCGCCCCCTTCAGGCTCTCGACGGAGGAGTCGTCGTTGATCGCCACCACCAGCGCGTCCCCCTCGGCGCGGGCGTCGCGCAGGTAGCGCAGGTGCCCGACGTGGAGGAGATCGAAGTGGCCGTTGGCGAAGGTGACCTTCTTCCCCGCGGCCTTGAGCGCCTGGATGCGCTCGCGCAGCTCCGGAACCGTCAGGACCAGCCCCACCGCAGCTCCTTCAGGGGGCGGAGGTCGGTCTCGACCGCCCGCCGGAGCTCCTCGGGCGAGCAGGTGGCCGTGCCCATCTTCATCACCACGATTCCTCCGGCATAGTTGGCGAGCAGCGCCGCCTCCAGCGGGTCGGCCCCGGCGGCGAGGGCGAGGGCGAAGGTGCCGATCACCGTGTCGCCGGCGCCGGTGACGTCCGCCACCTGGTCGGTCCCGGAGACGGGGAGATGGGCGGAGAGCTTCGGGCGGAAGAGACTCATCCCGCGGCTGCCGCGGGTGATCAGGAGGAAGCGCGCGCCGAGCCGCTCGCGCAGGCTGCCGCCGGCCTCCTCCAGGCGGTCCGGATCGTCCCCGATCGCGGCGCCGAGAAACGCCTCGGCCTCCTCCTCGTTGGGGGTGGCGCCGTCGAGGCCCACGAACTCGCCGAGCCGGTACCGGCTGTCCGCGATCACCGTTGCCCGCTCGCCCAGGGCATCGCGCACCTGCGGGAGCATCGCCGGCTCGACCGCGCCGTAGCCGTAATCCGAGAGGATGGCGACCCGCGCCTCGCCGGCCCAGCGCTCCAGGAGAGCTGTGAAATGATCGCGATCCGCGGCCGTTAGCGCGAGCGTCTCCTCGATGTCATAGCGCACGATCTGTTGCTTGATCGAGTGTTTTCCGCCTCCGAGAATGCGGACCTTGGTGGGGGTCCGGTAGCCATGCCGCACCAGCACTCCCTCGGTCGTCACCCCCTGGGCCGCGAGCTCGGCGAGCAGCCCGAGGCCGTGCGGATCGTCGCCGACGACGCCGAGCGGCAGCGGGCGCCCTCCGAGCGCGGCGACGTTGGCGACCGCGTTCGCTCCGCCGCCGGGCGTCAGCTTCTCCCCCTGATAGGAGAGGATGAGGACGGGCGCCTCGCGGCTGATCCGCTTCGGAGTGCCGGTGATGAACACGTCCGCCACCAGATCGACCAGCATCGCGACCGGCTGGCCGGCCATGGCGTCGATCCGGCGCAGGAGCCGCTCGGTGGTGGGGAGGACCTGGACCTGGGGCATTTCAGTGGATTCTATCCCTTAGCCCGCGCCAGCGCCGCCTTGATCACCTCTTCCGGCATGCCGGCATTCTTCCACTTGACGAGGTCGTCCGCCGACAGGGCCCGGGTTAGGTCTCTCTGATTGACGAAGTCCACCAGGAGATCCGTCGTGAACCCCTGCTTCTTGAGCTTGACGAGCTCGGCCAGCATCGCCGACGGGGAGAGCGCGCCCTCGGCGGCGGCCGGAGCGGCGCCGGCGGCCGGAGCGGATGCCGGAGCAGAAGCGGCGACCGGCGCGCCCTTGCCCAGCCAGGCGCTCTGGAGGTCGGCGTTGTTGAAGATGTCCGTGTAGGCCTCCTTGATGGCGTCGCTCAGCACCTCGTTCGCGTTGTCCGCGCTGCGCTCCTTCCCGTAGCGCGTGGCATCCCCGCCGGCGGTGCCCTGCCAGAGGGTGCGCCCCCGGGAGTCCGCGAGCGTGAAGGCCACCTGGGTTTCCACCCGGTAGGTCGAGCCCATGGCCTTGGTGCTCGCGACCAGGCGGAGCTGGGTCAGCTTGCCGGTGAGGGCGAGGGGGGCGTCCGGCGCGGCCTTGATCCCCCATTCGGCGGCATACTTCGTGAGCACGTCGCTGGCCCAGCCGGCCACGTCGTTCGAGGCCCGCACCGGAAAGATCCTGTCGTCGTGATCCGAGATCTCGCCGATGACGGCGGGATCGCTCTCCGCCCGGCCGTCCACGATCGACAGCCTCACCGGCCGGTCGGTGATCCCCGGCGCGAGCACGGCGTCCGCCGGATCGAGCTTCTCCTGCGGCTTGTACTGGAGCGACATGGTAAAGGGGCCCGTGGCACGGGCTTCGACCCGGATGCACGCCAGAAGGCTCAGGGCCGTCAGCAGCCCGACTTTCCAGGATTTCGCGTTCATGTTTTTCCTCCCAAGAACCTCAGCGTCCATATTGCTCTTCCGAGACCGCCTCCAGCCATTCCGTCTCGAGATCGACATTCATCGCCAGGTGAACCATGGGCGCGTCCGGCGTCGCTCCGTGCCAGTGCTTCTCGCCGGCGGGGATGTAGATCGTCGCGCCGGCCTCCGCCACCCCGACGGGGCCCCCCTCGCGCTGGAACCGGCACCGGCCGGCCGCGATGAACAGGATCTGCACGCCGCTGTGAGTGTGCCAGTGCGTCCGCGCCGCCGGCCCGAACTCCACGCGGATCAGCTTGACCGAATCGGCCCCCGCCACGGGCATTGGACGGAGCGTGACGTCGCCGCTGAAGTAGTTGGGATTGGCGGCGTTGGCGGGGAGAGATTCGACGTCGATCACGTTCATCGGGCTGCCTCCAGGGTTCCAATTCGGGTCCTACTTGATAGGCAGGATGCGAACACGAAGCGAGCTTTCGTCGATCACGACCAGAGCTCCAGCTTCTAAGGCATCTCGGTTTTGGCGGAGAGCCGCAAATACAATCTCGCCGAGATTTTCCGGCAGCAGATCTTGAGCCCGAGTCTGGAGGACGCTCGGGCCGCTTGCCTGGGTGAAGGCAAGGATGTGGCCAAAATCAAGATCGTTGGTAAAGACGATCCAGTCATTTCGTCGAGCCCACTCCAGAATCTCTCCGTCCTCTGCCCTGGGATCTCCGATACTGGACCAGTGAAGGGATTCAAACCCGGCATGGGTCAGGGCGCTGACCCACTCAGGAGAGAGATTCATATCGATGAGAATTTTCATTGAGGGCTGAGGCTGAGGGGAACCTCCACCTCTTCGAGCCGCCATGTGGCGTAGGCGAGGGCCTGCCGGATGTCCTCTCTCTCCAAGTACGGATAGGCCTGAAGAATCCTGTCCTCCGAATGGCCAGATGCGAGCAGGCCAAGGACCGTGCCGACAGTGACCCTCATTCCCCGAATACAAGGCTTACCGCCCATCACGTTGGGATTCAGGGTAATTCGCTCAAGGGTTTTCATGGCGCGCGATCCTCAACGTCCCGTCTGTTGTCTATGCCGGCCGTCTCACGACTCGTCAGGCAAATCGCGCTAGATCATACCGTGCTTCCTGTCTGCCGCCGTGGGCTAAACTCCCGCCATGGGGAGCGCTCCAGTGGATGCAACCGCACCGGCCGAGGCGACCGTCCTCACCACCACCTACGACAGGATCTTCGACTGGGCCCGGCGTCTGAGCGTCCGGCCATTGCTGCTCGGGCTCTCCTGCTGCGCCGTGGGGATGACGCCGGCGCTCGACCCGCGGCACGATCTGGCGCGCTTCGGGGGGGAGGCCTTCCGCGCCGCGCCAGGGCGGAGCGATCTGCTGATCGTCGCCGGCACCGTCAGCGAGAAGATGGCGCCCCTGATCCGTCGCCTGTGGGACGAGATGCCCGATCCCAAGTGGGCGATCGCCCTGGGCTCCTGCGCCGCCTGCGGGGGGCCGTACCGCACCTACGCGGTCACGCAAGGGGTAGACCGCGTGATTCCGATCGACGTCTACGTGCCCGGGTGCCCGCCCGGTCCCGAGGCGCTCCTCGCCGGCCTCCTGGAGCTGGAGAAGAAGATCGGCCCTCCTGGGGTCGGCGCGTGAGCGGGCCGGAGCCCCAGGTCATGGAAGGTGCCGCGGAAGATCCTCTCGCCGTCGCGCTCCGCGAGGAGCTCGGCGAGGCGATCGAGTCCGCGCGGACCCTCGGGGGGGACCTGACGCTCCAGGTTCGGCGCGAGGCGATCGCCGAGGTCTGCGCGGCGCTCAAGGAGAAGCACGGCTTCACCTATCTCGTCGACCTTTGCGGCGTCGATTTCCCCGGACGGGAGCCGCGTTTCGAGGTGGTCTACCACGTCTGCAGCCCGGCGGCGAACCGCCGGGTGCGCTTGAAAGTCGCGGCCGGCGAAGGCGAAGCGGCGGCGGTCCCTTCCGTCGCCGGCGTCTGGCGCGCCGCCAACTGGACCGAGCGCGAGGTGTGGGACCTCTACGGCGTCCGCTTCGACGGTCATCCGGACCTCACCCGCATTCTCTTGTGGGAGGGGTTCGACGGCCATCCGCTGCGCAAGGACTTCCCCGTCGAGGGGATCGATACGGGAGCCGCCGCGGCGACCGCCAAGGCAGGCGGGAGCGGGGGAGGGGAGGCATGAGCGATCCCCTCCTGCAGCGCGGCGAGGAGATCGAGCTCGGCTTCGGGCCGCGCCATCCGGCGATCCGCGGCGTGCTGCGCCTGAGCCTCCGGGTGGATGGTGATCGGATCGTTGACTGCTGCCCGGTGATCGGCCACGTTCACCGCGGCGTCGAGAAGCTCTTCGAGCTGCAGCCCCACGCCGACAACCTCGCGCATACGGACCGTCTGGACTTCGGTGCGGCGGCGGCGGTCAACCTCGCCTACGCGGGAGCGGTGGAGAAGCTGCTGGGGATCGTGGTGCCGGCGCGGGCGCGCTATCTGCGCACGATCCTGGCCGAGCTGCAGCGGATCGCCTCGCACCTGCTCTGGCTCGGCACCCATGCCGCGGACCTCGGCGCCATGCCCCCCTTCTTCGCCGCCCTCGGCGAGCGCGACGGGGTGCTGGAGCTGTGCGAGCGGTATCTGGAGGATTACTTTGAGTCAGACGTCGAATCAGAGGCCGGGCAGGATGCCGGGGAGCGCCTGCGGCTAGAAGGCATCCGTCTCGGCGGGCTCTCCCACGATCCGCCGGCCGGCTGGGTGGAGAGGTGCCGGGAGTTCGTGGAGTCGTTCCCCGCGAAGCTCGACGGCTGCGCGGGACCGCTCACCGAGAATCGCCTCTGGAAGAAGCGGACGGTGGGGCTCGGCGTGCTGTCGCCGGAGGCGGCCGTGGACCTCGGCGTGACCGGGCCCGCGCTGCGCGCCAGCGGCGTCGCCTGGGACCTGCGCAAGGCCCTCCCCTACGAGGCCTACGGCGAGGTGGACTTCGACGTGCCGGTGGGCCGCAACGGCGACACCTACGACCGCTACCTGGTGCGGGTGGAGGAGATGCGGCAGGCGAACCGGATCGTCGCCCAGTGCCTGGACCGGCTCCCGGACGGACCGGTCCTCGCCGAGCCGTCGGCGTTCGAGGCCAAGGTCGAGGACGAGACCTATCATGGCATCGAGGGGCCGCGGGGGGAGATCGGTTTCTATCTAGTGGGCGACGGCACGGCCAACCCCTACCGCTGCCATCTCCGCGCGCCGTCGTTCGCCCATCTCCAGGCGCTGCCCGAGCTCTGCCGCGGGGAGCTCGTCGGCGATCTGGTGGCGCTGATCGGCACGCTGGACGTCGCGCTGGAAGAGGCTGATCGGTAGGCGGGGATGACCGCGGGAAGAGGCCCGGGAAGAAATGCTCTACTTTTCTGGTTGGAGTTCGAATACAGTGGACCTGTAGAGACCGCAATTTGGCACCCCGTGTGCCGAATCGGCGACCTCTGATGAATTCGGGCCAAGGCGGCACCCCCCGGCGAGTCTCCGGGAGAGGACGGCGCCCAGGTCCGCGCCTCCTCCGGAGTGTCATCCTGGAGGGACACCCTGTTCAGATTTTCAACAGATTGAAAGGCCGGAATGGGCCTTTTTCTCACTTCAAACCGTTGGCACCGTCTGTGCGTATGCATGGATGCGGGGAGAGGTTCCCGTTGAAGGGGGTAAGCATGGCAAAGACTAGCGTGGACCACCAGAAGGGGTGGAACTTCGAAGCGGCAGCGATGCCCTTCGTCGACGCTCTCTACAATACGGCCTATCGGATGACCCGCAATGCCGAGGACGCCCAGGACCTCGTGCAGGAGACCTATCTGAAGGCCTATCGCTACTACGACAAGTTCGAGGAAGGGACCAACTTCAAGGCGTGGTTGTTCAAGATCATGAAGAACACCTTCATCAACAACTACCGCAAGAAGCAACAGTCCCCGACCCTCAGCGACTTCGCCGAGATCGAGGAATCGTTCGAGAACCAGGTCAGCGAGGACTCTTCTCGCCAGCAGCTCAAGAACCCCGAGGAGGAGCTGCTCGAGAACGTGCTCGACGAAGACGTGCAGCAGGCGCTCGACAAGCTGCCGCCGGACTACCGGATGGTGGTGCTGCTGGCCGACCTCGAAGGGTTCTCCTACAAGGAGATCGCCGAGATCCTGGACGTCCCGGTCGGCACCGTGATGAGCCGCCTGTACCGCGGCCGCCGGCTGCTCGAGGCCGCTATGCTCGAGTTCGCCCGCGACCACGGTTATCTGCGGGAAGGCGAGCCGGTCAAGATGCGCAGCCGCACCGCGAGTCCGAAGTGAACAGATCCACAGGCGCGCGCCGTTCCGGTGAAATATCCAACCCCACGCCCTAGTTGAACAGTGCGGGGTGAACACCTGGAGCTGTCACACAAGACTGTTCTAGAGTATGGGTTCCGGAGGAAGGACGATGGATTGCAAAGAGGTCAGCCTGGTGTTGTTCCTGTTTTTCGACAACGAGATGGAAGAGGAGACGCTGACCCCTTTCAAAGACCACGTCGGACGGTGTGGCGATTGCGCGAAGCAGGTCGACTACACCCGCAAGCTGCTGTTGATCGTCCGTGAAAGGACGGTCCGCTGTCCAGCTCCTGAAAGCCTCCGGCACCGCATTCTCACCCACCTTCCGCATCGCCGCAGCGCTCCCGGCCTTCACTGAGACTTCCATGACAACGACCTCTTTCGCGTCACTCCGCAGGGCGGCGGTTGTCCTCGTCGTCTCCCTGGCGTTGCTGGCTCTGTCGCCGGCCGCCTCCCGGGCCGAGGACGTCAATCTCTCCTGTCTGGGCGGCGGGCGCCTGGGCGACGCGGATCTGGCGCGGGGCACCACCATCGTCGTGGTCTGGGCCTCCTGGTCGCCCCGCTCGCGCGACATCGTCGAGCGCGTCAGCTCGCTGGCGAGCCGCTGGGGCGGGCGCGCCCGCGTAGTGACCGTCGACTTCCAGGAGGACCGGCCGGCGGTCGAGCGCTTCCTGGCCGGCAGGAGCCTCGGCGCTCCGGTCTGCATGGACCCCGACGGCGCCTTCTCGCGGAAGTACAACGTCGCCACGCTCCCGGGCCTGGTAGTTTTCAAGGACGGCCCGGTTGTCTATCGCGGCAAGCTCCCCGACGACGCCGACCAGGTCCTCGCGGATCTCCTCCACTAGCGGTTTCGTACCGCCGTACTTTCTCCCTTTTTTTACGATCCCGGGGTTGCGCGGCAGGAGGAATCCTGTGTAGTATCCGACCCGCGTTAGGGTTACAACCGCAGCGATTTTCCAAACACCCCCTCCAGGGAGGTCTGCACGGATGCAGTCGAAGAGGGTATATCCAGGCATGACCGTTCTCCGCTGTCTCCTGCCGCTCGGGCTGATTGCCCTCGGCGCGGGACTCAGCTTCAGTACGCGAAACCTCGAGGCGTACAACCGGTCCGCCTACCCCCTCCCCCCGACCTCCCGCTTCAGCGCTCGGGTCACGCTTCCGGACGAGACCACTCCCTGGATCCATCACGCCCGCGTGCCGGTCGAGTCGCGGCTCCTGCGCGGCGAGACCGCGGCGGATGTTTTCGAGAAGCTCGGCCTGCAGGGCGTCCAGCTCCGCGAGGCGACCGACGCCCTGGCCGGCAAGGTGGACCTGCGGAGCCTCAAGGCCGGCAACCACTACTCCGCCTTCTTCAATCCCGACGCCTCCCTCGCCTCCTTCGAGATGACCCTCGACGGCAGCGGCCGGGTTGCGATGACCCGCCGGAGCGACGGCTGGCAGAGCGACTGGCAGCCGTTCCAGCGCCGCGTCGAGGTCCGTTCCCTGCAGGGCACGCTCGCCGGCTCGCTGGAGGAGTCGATCCGCGAGGCCGGCGGGCCGCCGGCCCTCGCCTACCGTTTGGCCGACGTCTTCCAGTGGGACCTCGACTTCACCAAGGATCTGCAGAAGGGGGACCGTTTCGAAGTCCTCTACCAGGAGGTCCAGCTCGACGGCAAGTTCCACGACGTGGGGACGATCCTGGCCGCGATCTACGACAACCGCGGGCGCCTCCACGAGGCCTACCGGTACGGCGATGCCAGCGTCTACTACGACGGCGACGGCTCGCCGATGCGGAAGATGTTTCTCCGCTCGCCGCTGCGCTACTCCCGCATCACCTCGTCGTTCAGCCTGCACCGCTTCCATCCCGTGCTCAAGGAATTCCGGCCGCACTACGGCGTGGACTACGGCGCCCCGGTCGGGACGCCGGTCCAGGTGACGGCCAACGGCATGGTGCTCTCCGCCGGCTGGGACAAGGGGGGCGGCAACGTCGTCAAGGTCCAGCACCCCGGCGGCTACGTGACCGCCTACCTCCACCTCTCTCGTTTCGCGCCGGGTGTCCGCCCGGGCGCGCGGGTGCGGCAGGGGGACATCATCGCCTTCACCGGAGCCACCGGCCTCGCGAGCGGCCCTCACCTGGACTACCGGGTGAAGTGCCGCGACCAGTGGATCGATCCGCTGACGCTCAAGGGTGTCCGCGACGAGCCCATCCCCGGCTCCCGCATGGCCTCCTTCCGCGCTTGGCGGGACAATCTGCGGACCGGCCTGCGCGACGGCGTCCTGCCGCGCGGGATCCAGGTGCCGGGGCTCGATCCGGGGACCCAGCTCGCCCTCGGCGACGCCGGTTCCGCCTCCACGCCGTCGCGGGGCTCGCTCGCCCGCTGATCCGCCGTATCGGATGCTGGTCACCATCACAGCCTGGTGCCGGGTCGATCTGGCCGGCGGCACTCTCGACATCTGGCCTCTCGGCCTCTTTCACCCCCAGGCCCGCACGATCAACGTGGCGATCGACCTCGCCGTCACCGTCGGGCTGCGCCCGCTGGCGGCAGGGTACCGGGTGCGCCAGGGGGGGAGCGTGGTGGAGGCCGGCTCGGCCGGAGAGCTCGCCCGCCATCCGGAGGCGGCCCTGATCGGGGTCGCCGCCGAGGCGCTGGATCTCCCTCCCTTCGAAGCGCTGCTGGCGAGCGACTCCCCACGGGGGGGCGGCCTCGGCGCGAGCTCCGCGATGACCGTGGCCTTCCTGGCGGCGGCGGAAGAGGCGTTCGACCGCCCGCGCTCGCAGCCGCGCGAGCTGGCGCGGGTGGCGCGCGACCTCGAGGCGCGGCTGATGGGCCTTCCCACCGGGCTGCAGGACCACTACCCGGCGCTCCTCGGCGGCGCGCTCGAGATCCGGCCGGTGCCGGGGGGCGAGCGGGTCCGGCGGCTGGACGTCGATCTCGAGGCGCTAGGGGCCAGCCTGGTGGTGGTCTACTCGGGGCAGAGCCACTTCTCGGCCGGCAACAACTGGCAGGTCGTGCGCCGCCGCCTGGAGGCGGAGCCCGAGGTCACCAGCCTGTTCGAGGGGATCGCCGCCACCGCGGCCGAGCTGGCGCCGGCTCTTGAAGCGGGGGACCTGCCGCAGGTGGGGGAGCTGATGAGCCGGGAGTGGAGCGACCGCCGCCGCCTGGCGGCGGGGATCTCGACGCCCGTCCTGGAAGAGCTGCTGCGGGCGGCCGCCGCGGCCGGAGCCTGGGGCGGCAAGGCCTGCGGCGCGGGCGGCGGGGGATGCCTCGCCATTCTGGGTCCGCCGGAGCGCCGGAGCGCGATCGAGGCGGCGCTGGAAGGCGCTGGCGGCAAGATCCTCGGGGCGCGCCCGACCGGGCAGGCGCTGAAAATCTCGCGAGACCAATAGAAAGGGCGCCCATAGGGGCGCCCTTTCATCAAGGATCGATCGGCCCGCGGGTCAGCGGTTGCGGACTCGCTGACCGAGGATGTCGTAGGCCTTGTCGATGTCGAGCGACGGGGTGAAGCGGAGCTCCCGCGTCTCGGTCCAGGAGGAGTCGGTGCTGAGTCGGTAGAGCACCTTGTCGACCTGTGCCCAGGAGACCAGGACGTCATCCCCGGCTTCCGAAACGAACAGCTCCACGCTGCCCGGACCGACCCGGGGCACCGGCCGGCTGGAGGCCACGCGCACCTGGATCAGATAGGCCGCCGCCGTCGTCGGCTTGGGAGTGGGCGGCGCCACTGCCCGTGAGGCGTCGATGGGATCGTCGACCTGCACGATCTGGGTGTTCGCCTGCTCCTTCGGGTTGCGGAGGCCGCGCCCGGAGAGCTTCGCGCCGATCTCGATGATGTGGGAACGGGCCTTCTCGGCGAGCTGGGCGAGATCGCTAGCGTCGTTGGCCAGGATCGTGGCGCGGACCTGATCGGCGAGGGTCGACGCCAGCTCCGGATGGAAAGCGTGCCCGATCTCGATGATGTGGGAGCGGGCCTTCTCGGCGAGCCCCGGGAGGTCCGCCGGATAGAGGTTGCGCCCGATCTCGATGATGTGGGAGCGGGCCTTCTCGGAGAGCCGGCTCAGCTCCTCCGGCAGGACGTCGATCTCCACCGTCGCCAGCCGCCCCTTCGCCAGCGAGGCGAAGGCCACCACGACGGTCCGCTGATCCTGCCCGGCCTGGATCGTGGGGGAGCGCAGCAGCGACGGCTGGACGTCGCCGGCGGCGCTGTCGGGCAGGAAGTCGCTGAGGCTGTAGACCGGATTGGTGCCGGCGTAGATGCCGTCGACGAAGACGACCGGCGTATAGAAGGTCTCGAGCGCGCCCGTGGTGGCGCCCTCCTCCTGCCAGATCAGGTGGAGGGTGTTACGGTGCTTGACGACCGGGGTGTCGTCATCGCCGGCGTCTTCGAAGCTCTCGCGGGTGATCGCGAACTGGGGCGAGGTCTTCGGCGCGAAGGGGTTGCCGACCACCGAGATCGGCGTCGACCAGGTGGAGCCGTCGAAGCCGGCGAGCCTCAGGACGGGGTGGATCCCCTCCTGGCTCTCCCAGACCACGTAGACGGTCCTGGAATCGTCTTCGTAGAGCAGCGAGGCCGAGCTCTCCGCCGCCGAGTCCAGGGTGTCGGGGATCAGCACCCGCTGCGGGGCGGCGCCGGGCCGCGTGACGTCGATCGCCAGGACCGGCGTGCCGGGAGCGGTGCCCTGACCGCCGGGGAAGAGGTCGCCGTACTTGCCGGACTTCACCTGATAGACCTCGCCGCTCGAGCCGAGGGCGGAGTCGTGGCTCGCGGCGAGACCCGGAGCCGGGGCGGCGAGCCCCAGTCCGATCATCCCGAGAACGAGGAACCAGTGGTTCTTGCTCATGGTCGCGACCTCAAGCGTGCAGATTGACCAGCTTGCGGATGTCCACCGCGAGCAGGAATTCGGGTAGATAGCCGGCGTCGGGGAAGAAGTCCCGGTGGAGCCGGCCGAAGTAGCCGCGGGCGGCCTCGACGTCGTCGCTCAGGTGGGCGACCTCGCCGAGCAGATAGAGCGCGTTCTTGATCGAGGCCTGATCTTCCATCGCCTCCGCCAGCGCGAGCGCGGCGATACCGTGACGATGGGAGAGGCGAAGGCGGCTGGTCTCCAGATGGGCGAAGCAGAGGTCGAGACGGACCGAGATCTCGTAGCGCTGGGCGCCGCACCGCTTGAGGATGCGCAGGCTCTCGTAGAGCAGGCGGTACCCCTCGCGGTGGCGCCCCTGCAGGACGCGGCAGTAACCGAGGTTGTCGAGGATCTGGCCGCGCGCGGCTGTCGGCTCCTGCGGGGCGTACTCGAGAGCCTTCTCGTACTCGCGGCAGGCCTCGACGATGAAGCTCTCGGCGAGCAGCGTGTTGCCGATCAGGTTGTGGCTCGAGGCGAGCCAGTCGCGCCGCCCCAGCACTCCGGCGCGTTCGAGCGCGATGCGGGCGTAGAACAGCGACTTCTTGTAGTTCTTGGTGAGCTCGTAGTGACGCGAGATGTTGTACGCCGCGAGCTGGCAGATGAAGGGGTCGACGTTGCGGACCAGGATCTCGCGCAGGTGGGGGACCTCGCCGTCGCCGCGCCCCATCTCGATGACGACGGCCGCCCGGTTGCAGATCCCGAGATCGACCTGCGGCTGCTCCCCCTGCTCGCGGGCCCAGGTGAGGGCCTGATCGAAAAGGTCCTGCGCCTCCTCCAGATGGCCGGCGCGGACGGCCTTCTCGCCACGGCTCTTCAGTTCCTCGAACGTCACGGCACCATTCATTCGTCAGCCTCCCATGCGCGCGTCGTGTCGGGGCCGGCCTCGTGGCGGCCCTCCTTGCTGCGTTTGAAAGCGATGAACTCCTCGACCTCGCGCTGCACGTCCTCGGAAAGGGCGTTGAAGCTCTGGACGAGCTGGACGTCGCGCGGCGTGATGGATTCCTTGGCGACACCCTCGAAGAACTCGCCGATGCTGACCTTGAATTCGGCGAGGATGCGGAAAAGGGTGTCCAGGCTGACCCGGTACTCCCCCTTCTCCATGCGGGAGAGGTCGGACTGCTGGATGCCGAGTCTCGACGAGAGCTCGACCTGGGTCAGCTTGTGCTCCTTGCGGAGCTCGCGGATCTTGCGTCCTACCAACTGGACTTGACGAATCTTCTCAGCGGCCATGATGACATGTCTGGAAGTGCTGTCTATGTCAGAATGGCATAGCAGGATGGTCTAAGAAGGATAGTATCCCCGCCCCGGGGGGCTGTCAATGGAGCGCCCTTCGTGAATAGAGGAATGGGGCATAATCCCCGCCCGATCCCGCTCTGGGAGACAGACACGCTTGCGACACCATCTCTTCCTTCTGAAGGAGCTCGTCAAACGGGACTTCCAGGGGCGCTACGCCGGCTCGGCGCTCGGCCTGGTCTGGTCGTTCCTGCAGCCGCTCTGGATGCTGCTGCTGTTCACCTTCGTCTTCTCGACGGTGATGAAGATCTCGCTGGCGGGGGCGCGCACCGGCCACTTCGCGATCTTCCTCTTCTCCGGCCTGCTCCCCTGGCTGGCGCTGCAGGAGGGGGTGATGCGGTCGTCGACGGCGATCACCGACAACTCGAGCCTGGTCAAGAAGCTGCGCTTCCCGGCCGAGATTCTGGTGCTGGCGGTGGTGCTCGCGGCCCTGCTGCACGAGGCGATCGCGGCCGCCATCTTCCTCGGCGTGCTGGCATTCCTGGGGGAATTCAAGGTAGGCGGGCTGCCGCTGCTGCTGCTGGCGCTGCCGTTGCAGATCGCCCTCACCCTCGGGCTGGGGCTCCTGCTCAGCGCGGTGAACGTGTTCTTCCGCGACATCGCGCAGGTGCTCGGCATGGTGTTCACCGGCTGGTTCTATCTGACGCCGATCGTCTATCCGGCGGCGCAGGTGCCGGCGCGCTTCCGCGGCTGGATCGAGCTCAACCCGCTGGCCGCGCTGGTCGAGCTCTACCGCCAGGCTTTCCTCGGTGGGAGGGTCGCCCTGGTGCCCGGGACCGCCGCCCTGGCGCTGGTGGCGGCTGTGCTATTATTCGCCGGCTTCTTGCTCTTCAGACGCCTCAAGGCCGCTTTCGTGGACGAAATCTGAGGATTGGTGCGGTTCTTGCTGGGCGCGGTCTCCGACATCCTGAAAGGAGCTTTCCAAATATGCAGTCGACCTCAAGGTTCGCGCCGCGCCTGATCCCGGCGCTGCTTCTCATCGCCGCGGCGCTGTCCTGGCTCTCGCCCGGGCTGGCCGCCGCCGCCCCGAAGAAATCTTCCGTCAAGACGCCGAAGGCTGCCACTCCGGCGCCCGCCGCGACAGCGGCACCGGCCGCGGATGCCAAGACGGCGCCGGCCGCGGGCGCCGCCGACGGCCCGCAGCCGCCCAACGGCAAATGGCTGACCGACAAAGAGGGGCGGCAGTATTTCGTCGACAAGCTCCAGAAGGAAGGGGCGCGCTTCCTCCGCGTCAACGATAAGACGCTGCGCACCGCCTGGGGGATCAACGTCGACCTCGTGAAGGAGGACGACAAGTTCTTCTACTACAAGGTCTATCGCCAGATGGGCGGGGCCGGCCCGGTGGCCGGACCGCAGGCGGGCATCAAGCCGGAGGAGGTCCAGAAGATCGCCGCGACGTATCAGGTGGATACCCTCGAGAGCCAACTCCTGAAGTTCGTCCCGTTCAGCGCCGGGCTGCCCAACCGGGGGCAGTGGCGCAACGGCTTCGACATCGCGGACATGAACGGCGACGGGCACCCCGACATCGTGCACTCGGCGGCGCGCAAGGAGCCCGGTCCTCCGGTCATCTTCCTCAGCGACGGCAAGGGGAACTGGCGGCGCTGGAGCGAGGCCCGGTTTCCCCGCCTGCCCTACGACTACGGGGACGCCGCGGTGGGAGACTTCAACGGCGACGGCCACCCGGACATCGCGCTCGGCGCCCACCTGCGCGGGCTGATGGCGCTGCTGGGCGACGGCAAGGGGGGGTTCACCGAAGCGGGCAAGGGGCTCGACTTCGTGCTCCCCGGCCAGGGCCGGCAGCCCGGCTACTCGTCGCGGACGATCACGATCGCCGACTGGAACCATGACGGCCGCCCCGACATCCTGGCGGTGGGCGAGGGGCCGCGCCTCAACGTGATGGGCCGCGATCAGGCCCGGCCGGTCACGAACACGGAGGCGTACGGCGTCATCATCTACCTCAACCAGGGCAACGGCACCTGGCTGCGCAAGGACCAGGGGACCTCGAGCCGCGAGATCTTCTCCGACTCGATCGTGACCGGCGACTTCAACGGCGACCACCGCCTGGACTTCGCGACCGGCTCGAGCATCCAGGGGCGCAAGAGCCTGGTCAACTACGGCCGCGAGGACGGCGGCTGGAACGCCAGGGACGTCGACGTGCACCCCCGCTCCTACGTGCGCTCGGTCGACGCCGCTGACCTCGACGGCGACGGCCTGGACGATCTGCTCGTCGGCTACATGAGCTACGAGGGGGAGGCCTGGAGGAACGGCATCGACATCCTCTACGCGCGCAAGGACGGCACCTGGACGCGCCGGGTGCTCGCCGCGGCCGAGCAGCGGGTCGAGGTTAGCGCGCTGGCCCACGGCGACCTCGACGGCGACGGCAAGCTCGACCTGGTGGCGCTGACCGGGAATGGCGACACCTGGGTTTTCCGCGGCGACGGCAAGGGGTTCTTCACCCGTGAGACGGCGACCGGCATCCCGCCGTTCGTGGGCGGCTGCACGGGCTATTACGTCCGGCTCGCCGACCTCGACGGCGACGGCAAGGACGAGATCGTGGCCGACTTCGCCGGCGAGAGCTCGGCGATGTTCGATCCCGACCGCTGCCCGTCCGGGGGGGGATTGCAGGCCTGGCACCTGGCGCCGGCTGGAGCGCCGGGCGCTGGACGGTAGCCGGGTGGCCGGAAATAAAGGCGCGCAAAGAAGCAAAACACCTCTTGACAGCCCTGGGAGAGATCCCTATAGTGCAGAAGCATAAAACATCGGAGAGGGCGGGGGGCTAGAGCCTTCAGGCCCTCCGGTCATGTTTGGAAGTTACGGTAGCAACGACCTCCAGGGTCGGGAGTCAGTGAAAAAAGAGCTGACAAGCGGCCCTGGGATGTTATAAAGTTCGCCGCACTCTATACTTTGAACAGGAGGTGATTTTTTTTCGAGGAGAGTGGAGAAACGGTTGTATCCCGATCGTTTCAACTTGGTTTCAGCTTCAGCAAAACTAACTCTAGGAGATTGTCTGTCATGAAGAAGACCGCACTGTGTCTCGCTCTCTTGGGCCTTCTGGGCCTGGGCGGCCAGGCGCTTGCTGTGATCTGCACGATCGATGAGGTGCCGGCGGCCACGTTGCTGCTGCCCTACTTCGAAGTGGATCTCGGCAACCAGAACGGGCAAACCACCCTGTTCTCCGTCAACAACGCTTCGGCCACCGCTGTCCTGGCCCACATCGTGGTCTGGTCGGACCTCTCGGTCCCCGTCCTCGACTTCAACATCTACCTGACCGGCTATGACGTGCAGACGATCAACCTGCGCGACATCCTGGTCAGCGGCGTGCTGCCGCGGACGGCGTCCGACGGTCAGGACCCGACCGACACCATCAGCCCGCAGGGTGACTTCTCGCAGGACATCAACTTCGCGAGCTGCACCGGCCTGCTGCCGCCGCCGGTCCTGCCGGCGAGCTTCGTTCAGCACCTCCAGCAGTCGCTGACCGGTCTGTCCTCGTCGGTCCTCGGCAACCGTTGCGCCGGCCGTGCCTTCGGCGACAACATCGCCCGTGGCTACGTGACCATCGACACGGTCAACAACTGCACCCTGCGCTTCCCTGGCGATCCGGGCTACTTCGGTCCGGGCGGCACGGGCGACGCCACCAACCAGAACGTTCTGTGGGGTGACTTCTTCTACGTCAACTCCGCCCAGAACTTCGCCGACGGCAACACGCTGGTCCACATCGAGGCTTCGGCGACCAACCCCGAGACTTCGGTTTCCGGCCAGTACACCTTCTACGGCCGTTATGACAACCCCGCCTTCAGCGCCGCTGACAACCGCGAGCCGCTGGCGACGAACTTCGCCGTCCGTTACATCAACGGTGGCACGTTCAGCGGTGGTACGGACATCATCGTCTGGCGCGACTCCAAGGTTAACCAGGCGCCGTTCACCTGCCCCGCGCAGACCGGCCGTCCGGCCTGGTTCCCGCTGGGTCAGGAAGCGATCGTGATCTTCGACGAGCAGGAGCAGCCGCAGGTTCCGCAGAGCTTCCCTGTTTCGCCGCAGCCGCAGAACCCCGGCCTCGTGCCGTTCCCGGCTGAGTCGCAGTCGACCCACGTCGGTGGCACCGCGCTGCCGGTTCCGTTCGACTTCGGTTGGCTCTACCTCAACCTGAACACCACCGTCCCGGCTGCCGGCAACGTTCCGCCGGAAGACCCGGCGGCCGCTCAGGCTTGGGTGACGGCTCGCATGACGGCTCAGGGCCGCTTCAGCGTCGGCTTCAACGCCGTTCAGCTCGACAGCGCCTGCACCGCCCTGCACTTCGCTCCGGGCCAGTAAGCAACTCGATGGGGGTGGGTCCGGTTTTCGCCGGCCCACCCCTTTCCTTACTCCGCAGTCCCACCTTTCGGCTCCTGCAAGCTGCTTCTCCGTCGGGGGAGACAGCTTGGAAGAGCTGAATCGCAGTCCAGATCGTCTTTTGTGTCCGGTACCCCTTGCGGTACGTGAGATCTGGGTCTAGACTTATGCTCAAAGTTCGATCTAGCCCTATGGCTTCCGTGCGAAGTCGGTTCTCGAGAGGGTGACCTCTCGGTCGCTGAGCCGCATTCGTTCTGGAGTTGTCGTTCACCCATAGTGGTAGGAGGAGTTTTTCATGGCGAACACCCGTCCCTCTGGCCCGCGCACTCACCTCACTGTCCACCGGATGCTGGCGCTGCTCGTGCTGCCGGCGATTTTCTTTCTAACTCGTCCGGTGATGGCGGCTACGGTTTGCGATCGCGCCGGGTGCGGGACGATCCGCCAGGGTCAGACCGTGGTCTGCTTCACTCCGGCCACTCCAGCCCCCAGCACCCTGTGGAGCCAGGGGCAGCTGCAGCCGGCGGACACCGGAGCGCTGCCACGGGACCGGGACACCACGGATTTCAACGAGGTGACGACCAACTACGGCGCCCGGAACTGGTTCTACGGGGTCGACATCCAGAACGGCTACATCCTGATGGGGCTCTCCCACGGCATCGGGATCTGGGATGCCCGCACCGATCCCGCCAACCCCGCCCTCGTGGCGGCCAAGCGCTACCCGTCGGACGCCGGCTTCCCCTACCTCCCTTCGGGTGAGCAGTCGAAGATCGTGTTCGGCGGAATCTCCGCTCCGGACGACAGCGTGGCGGCGATCGTCGGCTACAGCGGCACCGGGATCCTGGTTTTCGACCTGTCCGACAAAACCAAGCCACGGCCGGTCTATCAGAACAGCGACAAGACCTCCGAATCGGTCTATACGGCGAAGATCAACGGCACCCGGTACGCCTTCATGGCGGCCCCGACCCCGGGCGGGCTGTACGTCTACAACCTCGACAAGGCGCTCACTTTCAATGGCTGCCTGGAGGACAACTCGAGCGCCGGCAACTGCCCCGGGGTTCTCGTTTCCAAAGTTCAGACCACGACCTCGGCGGCCAGCTTCGTGCACGGCGTCGGCAACTACGTCGTCGTGAGCTTCGGCGGCACGGGCGGTTTCCAGATCTTCGACATGAGCGATCCGGTGCACCCGGTCTCCAAGCTCATCGGTCTGCGCAGCCAGCCGGTGCAGGGCGTCGCGCTGTGGAACCAGGGCTCGTCGTACTATCTCGGCGCCCGCCAGGGCGCGACGCTCACCAACCGGCAGCCGACGACGGCGATCTACGACGTGAGCTGCATCACCGGCGCCAACGGCTGCTCCGGGCTGGGGGCGCCCCTGTCCAACACGAACACCGACACCCAGAGCGGCGGCGAGTACCTGACCTTCTCGCGCGCCGGCTCGACCCCCTTCCTGTACGTGGGTGGCGACGCCTACTGCATCGGCGCCGACGGCCTTCAGCACGAGTGGCTGTTCGACGTCAGCAATCCGAGCAACCCGACCGACGTCACGCCGGTGCAGACGACGCAGGTGACCGCGCCCTACAACGGCGTGAACGTCACCCGCACGGTCGACTACTGGGCGTATTACTACCGGCCGAACCCGACGGGCTTCAACCTCGTCGCGCCGCGCGCCGGCAAGTTCAACGGCAACTATTTCTATCGCGCTGCCCGTTCGATCTTCGACATCCACAAGCTGACGCGCGACGTGCCGCCGTCGGCGAACTTCACCGTCTCGCCCGCCGAGATCTATCCCGGCACGGCGGTGACGTTCAACGACACCTCGACGGGCTCGCCGACGAACTGGCAGTGGACCTTCGGGGGCGGCACGCCCGCCAGCTCCACCCTGCAGAGCCCGGTGGCGACGTTCGCCACGGAGGGTTCGAAGTCGGTGTCGCTGACGGCTTCCAATTCTCAGGGACCGAGCTCGGTCACCAAGAGCATCGTCGTGCTGAGCCCGGCGCCGCAGATCGGATCGATCACGGTGAGCCCGGCGAACCCGCTCGTCTGCCAGCCGGTCACCTTCACGGCGACCGGCGTGACGGGCCAGCCGACCCTGGGCTACAGCTGGACGCTCAACGGCACACCGGCGGTCGGCGCCACGACGTCGACGTTCAACTGGGCGACCACCGGGCTTCAGGCCGGCCTCTACACGGCGGCCGTGACCGTGACCAACGGCGCGGGGACGGCCACGAAGAACGTATCGGTCAACCTCGGCGCGCTGCAGCCGCTGGCCTTCACCGGCGCGAACGGTGCTCCGACCAACGACGCGTTCACCGCGGGAACGGTCAAGTTCCACGCCGGCGGGGAGGGCGCCACGGAATGGAACTGGGATTTCGGGGACGGCCAGGGCTTCCGTGGTTGGACGTCCGATCCGGTGACCGGTCCCAATCCTACGGTCTCGTACACCGCGACCGGTTCGAAGGCCGTCAAGGTGAAGATCCGGAACTGCGTCCAGAGCGGGGAGGGGATCACCAGCGCGGCGCTGACCATCAACATCACCCAGACGACGCCGCTCGTCGCGAGCTTCCAGGCGACTCTCTTCTGCCAGTTCAGCCAGTGCTTCGCGACCAGTGGAGTGCCGATCGTCTTCGCCGACACCTCGCAAGGCGCCGAGAAGTGGTATTACGACTGGAACCACAACAGCGCGGATGTGGCGACGTGCAATTTCAACGCTGACCCCGGCAGCAACTCGGCGGCGACCTCCCACACCTACACGGCCGTCGGTAACGTCTACCCCTGCCTGAAGGTGACCCGCGGCGGTGGCGCCGAGCAGTCGGTGACCGTCCATGGCGCGATCAACGTCGGCTCCCCCGGTGGTGGTGGGGGGGGTGGCGGCGGTGGTGGTGGTAACACCCCCTCGATCACGGTGAGCGGGGGCGGCGCGGGTCAGATCAATCAGCCTGTCGTCTTCGCCGCCTCGGCCTCCAACTGCACGCCGTCCGTCACCGGCTGGAGCTGGAGCGTCGGCGACGGCACGATCTCGGGAGCCTCCAACGCCAGCGGGATCTCCGTCACCTGGGCGACGACCGGCCAGAAGACGGTCTCGGTCACGAACAGCGGCTGCAGCGGAGCTCAGGGCTCCCGCGGTGTCACCATCACCGACCCGAACAGTGGCGGCGGTGGCGGCGGCGGGACCGGTGGTGGAACGCTCCAGGCGCAGTTCAACATCACGCCGGCCTCGCCCCAGCCCGGGGAATCGGCGAGCTTCGATGCCAGTCCGTCCACGGGCAGCCCGACGGATTACTCGTGGAGCTTCGGCGACGGCTCGGCCACGGTGACGGGGAAGACCGCGACCCACAGCTACGCGGCCGCGGGCTCTTACGTGGTTCAGCTCTCGGTTTCGAAGGCCGCGACCGGCTGCCCCTTCGCGCCCTGCGTGGCGGAGTCGAAGGTGACCAAGACGGTGGTGGTGGGCACGCCGCCACCGCCGCCGGTCTCGGCGGAGTACACCGCCAGCGTCAGTTGTCTCAACGTCGGCGGCTTCGATCAGTGCCAGGCCGAGACCGCCAAAGCGGTGACTCTGACCGCGACGGCCACGGACGCCACCACCTATCAGTGGGACTTCGGCGACGGGAGCACCGGCACCGGTCGGACGGTGACCCATACCTGGGCCGCGCCAAACTCCTATTCCGTGACCCTGACGACGACCAAGGCTCCGTCGGCCTCGCCGTCGACCAAGACCCGTACCTTCGTCGTCTCTGGCACGCCGCCGCCACCGCCGCCGGTCGCCAAATCGGTGGTGCTGCCGTGGATCGCGCAGACCCGCGGCGCATTGGTGCAGTCGAGCGACCTCTACGTCCACAACCCGGGCGCCGGCGCGATGAACGTCCAGCTCGAGTTCCGCAAGCGCGGTCTGCCGGAGTCGAACCCGCCGCGCGTCAGCAAGACGATCGCGCCGGGAGCGACGCTCTACGTGGCCGACGTGCTGCGCGAGCTGTTCAACCGCGAGAACGTGGCGGGCTTCGTCTCGCTGGTGGTGGACCAGGGCAATGCCGAGCCGATCATCACCTCGTACAACACCACGGTCCAGGACGGCAAGCAGTTCGGCCAGACGATCTCCGGCATCTCGATGAGCAGCACCGGCAGCGCCGTGGGCTCGGAGCCGGTGAGCTCGTTCCAGAACCTCGTCGGTCTGATCAGCAACTCCGACCGGCTGGCCTACTTCGGCGTCAGCAACCCTGGCGAGGCGGCCACCACCTTCCACCTGCGGTTCTATGACAAGACCGGCAAGCTGATCGGCGAGTCGGGACAGGACTTCACGGTCTCCCCCTTCGGCCAGCGGCAGTTCCAGTCGGCGGAGATCCAGAGCTCGTTCGGCATCTCGAACGAGGTCGACTACCGGGTCGAGGTCCAGACCAAGGCAGGGGGCACGCTCTTCCCCTACGCCTCGAACCTCCGCCTGGCGTCGAACGATCCGTCGTTCATCGAGGCCGGCTCGTCGAAGAACCAGAAGGCCTATCTGCTCGGCGTGCTGAGCGCGCCGGGTCCCAACAACAGCATCTGGCGGAGCGACCTCCTGCTGTCGAACATCGGCACCAAGGTGTCCACGGCCGACGTGACGTTCACCGGCCTCGGCGCCACCGCCGCGACCACCGCTCCGTTCCACGTGACCCTGCAGCCGGGCGAGACCCGGCGGCTGGAGAACGTGGTCGGCGACCAGCTCGCGGTCGCGAACGGGATCGGTGTGCTGACCGTCAGCGGCGGTTCGACGGACGGCATTTTCCCGATCGTTCAGGGGGAGAGCTACGACAACTCCATCCCGACGAAGCGCTTCGGCCAGGCGATGGCGCCGTTCACCGACGCCAGCGCGGCGGGAACCGGCCAGTCGCACTACATGGTGGGCCTGCGCCAGGACGCCACCCACCGCACCACTTTCTGGCTGTTCAACCCGGGCACCACGACCGCCCAGTACGACGTCGTTTACCGCGGCCTCGACGGCACGGTGATCGGCACCATCCCGGGCGTTCTGCTCGGTGCCGGCAAGCTCCGCCAGTTCAGTCCGAACCAGCATGCCCTGCCTGCGGCCGGGGTCCAGAACGGGTTCACCGTTCAGATCGTGGTCAAGGGAGGCAAGGTGCTGAGCGCGGCGCAGGTGGTCAACAACGGCACCAACGATCCGTCCTACATCCAGGGTGAGGTCCGCTAGCCGTAGGGAGCGCTCTTCCCGGATTCGGACGGGGCCGCTGGTCTTTGGACCGGCGGCCCTTTCCATTCGGAAGATCCTCCTCCCAACAGCCTTCGTGGCGCTCGCCGCCTGCCAGGCCCCGGCCCGGGAGGAACTGGCGGCGAGTCCGGCTCCCGCCGTTCCCGTCCAGGTGGCCGCGGCCGATCCCGCCCAGGGAAAGTGGCGGCCCGCCCGGAGTGTTCCTCCAACCAGTAATCCGGCCGAAGCCCCCGCCGACGTCAAGGCGCTCCCCTATCTCCAGGGCTACCGGCCGGCGCAGGACCGTCCGGTGGTGATCGAGCGCGACCCGAAGGCCGTTCAGGCCGGGCTCAATCTCTATGTCTCCGGCCACGCGGCCGAGGCCGTGCTGATGGACGCGCACGGACGAACCCTCCACCGCTGGCGCTACCCCCTGCGCCGGCTCTGGCCGGAGCTGGCGAAAGACCCGGGAATGGAGAAGCTCGAGTACTGGCGCCGCGCCTACCTCTATCCGAACGGCGATCTGCTCGGGATCTACGAGGGGCTCGGACTGGTCAAGCTGGACGCCCGTTCGCGCGTGCTCTGGGCCCATCGCGGCGGCACCCACCACGACCTCTTCGTGACCGCCGACGGCACGATCTACACGCTCGACCGGGAGGGGAAGATCCTCCCCCGGATCCATCCGACGGATGGCGTGCTCGAGGACTTCGTCACTGTGCTCGATCCCGACGGCCGGGTGCGGCGGCGGATCTCCCTGCTGGAGTGCTTCGAGCGCTCCCCTTATGCTCCTCTGCTGCGGCGGATGCCCCCCTCGGGGGACATCTTCCACACCAATACGCTGGAGGTGCTCGACGGCCGCTTCGCGGACCGCGATCCGGCCTTCCGTAAAGGGAATCTGCTGGTCTCCGTGCTCAAGCTCGACACCCTGGCAGTCGTCGATCCGGAGCGCCGGACGGTGGTCTGGGCGCGGACGGGGGGGTGGCGGCGCCAGCACCAGCCGACCTTTCTCGACAACGGTCATCTGCTCCTCTTCGACAACACGGGAGCGGGACCGGGGCGGTCGCGGGTCGAGGAGCTCGATCCGCGGACCGGCAAGGTGGTCTGGCAGTATGGCGGCACGCCGGACTCGGACCTCTTCTCGAAGACCCTCGGCTCCTGCCAGCGGCTCCCCAACGGCAACACCCTGATCACCGAATCGGAGAACGGCCGCGCGCTCGAGGTGACCCGCGACCACCGGGTGGTCTGGGAGTTCTACAACCCTCACCGGGCCGGCGAGCGCGGCGAGCTGGTGGCCGTGCTGTTCGAAATGCTGCGCCTCCCCTCGGATTTTCCGTTCCGTGGGCTAATAGAATCCAAATGATGCTCGACGTCACTGTCAACGCCGAAGGGCTTACCAAGACCTACAGGTCCTACGCGACGCCCTGGGACCGCCTGCTGGAGGGGATCACGCGCCGCCGCCGGCACCGCGAGTTCCACGCCCTGGCGGACGTCAGCTTCGCGCTGCCGCGGGGGGAGGGGCTGGCGCTGATCGGCGAGAACGGAGCCGGCAAGAGCACGCTGCTGAAGATCCTGGCCGGCATCACGTCGCCCACCTCGGGTGGATTCCGGGTGAGCGGCAAGATCGCCTCGATCCTTGAGCTGGGCTCGGGCTTCCACCCCGAGTTCACCGGCCGCCAGAACATCGTGCTCAACGCCGCCATGCTCGGGCTCTCCCAGGAGGAGCTGCGGCGCAAGATGCCCGACATCGTCGCTTTCAGCGAGCTCGGCGATTTCATCGACCAGCCGGTCAAGACCTACTCGACCGGCATGGCGATGCGGCTCGGCTTCTCGATCGCCACTCAGGTGGAGCCGGACGTGCTGATCGTCGACGAGGCGCTGTCGGTGGGGGACGGCTACTTCCAGAAGAAGTGCATGGACCGCCTCCGCGTCTTCGTCGACTCCGGCGGCACGCTCCTCTTCTGCTCGCACGCCATGTATTACGTCTCGGCCTTCTGCCAGCGCGCGCTCTGGCTGCGTCACGGACGGATCGAGGCGCTGGGCCCGGTCTCCGAGGTGGTGCGGGAGTACGAGAACTTCCTGGTGGCCAAGAGCGTTCACGCCGCCGAGGCATCGCCGGCCGCCCCCGCCGCCGCGAGCCCGGCCCTGCCGGCGCGCATCTCCGCCGCGCGGCTCCTCGGACAGGACGACCTGCTGTATACCCAAGGGGACCCCTGGGAGCTGGAGGTGGAATGGGAGACGGCGGACCCCCGGCTGGGTTTCCATCTCGGGGTCGGCATCAACCGCGCCGACGGCATCGAGGTCTGCTCGTTCGCCACCCATCTCGACGGCCTGGCCGCGATGACCGGGGAGCGCGCCTACGGCGCGCGGCTGGCGATTCCCAGCCTGCCTTTGGTGAAGGGGGAGTTCACCCTGTATATTTTCCTCCTGGATGAGGAGGGGCTCCACATCTACGACCAGCGGATGATGCCGGGCGCCTTCAACGTCCGGAGCCCTGCCTACACCTTCGGCCTGGTCCGGGTCGAGCACGCCTGGGACCTGGACGCGGGGGGCGGCTCCTCCGTACAACCACGGAGCGTGGCCGGACGCTGAGCTACCGGGCCAATCTACGAAAGACGACGATCCCAGAATGAAAACCGCCAGCCTCCCCATCCTCGCCGAGCCCGCGGCCCGTCCGGCTCCGGCTTTCCAGGTCAACCCCTTTCTCCACGTCGGCGACGACCGGATCTACAACCCGCTGACCGACCGCACGCTGCTGCGCGGAGAGCCGGGGTACGAGCCCCTGCGGGGACTGCTCAGCGGCGCGCTGGCGCTCGACCGGCTGACCGCCGGCGACTTGGCGGGCCTCGCCGCCGAGGGGCTGCTGATGCCGGGGGACGCCGAGCCGGAGCGCGCGTTCCGGCTGAAGTATGTCTCCCTCGAGGCGCACACGGTCTGCAACCAGTCCTGCTACTTCTGCCCGGTGTCGATCGCGCCCCGGGAGGACTACTTCATGCCGACGGAGCTCTATGAACGGATCGTGGGCGAGCTCGCGGCGTACCGGGACACGATCGAAGCCGTCTTCATGATCAACTACAACGAGCCCACGGCCGACAAGCGGTTCGTCGACCAGGTGCGGGCGATCAAGGCGGCGGGCCTGCCGCCGGCCGTCCTCACCAACGGCTCGGGGCTGACTCCGGACCGCGTCGACGCCCTCGTCGAGATGGGCGGGCTCCGGTTCCTCTCGATCAACCTCTCGACTCTCGACCGCGAGCGCTACCGGCGAGACCGGGGCGGCGACCATCTCCCGCTGGTGCTGCGCAATCTGGCGCACGCCCGCGACAAGCCCGTGGCCGAGACGATGGACATGGCCGTCCTCGGCACCGGCGACGCGAACCACAAGCGCGACTTCGAGGAGATCTCCCAGCTCTTCGCCGGCAGCCGTTTCGACGTCAAGTACTTCGAGGTGATGGACCGCGCGGGCTATCTGCAGATCGGCCACAAGCCGGCGAGCCCCAATCAGCGGCTCTGCGGCTGCGAGAACGTCGGCTCGCGGCCGCTGCAGCATCTCCACATCACGCCCCGGGGGACCTGCGTCCTCTGCTGCGAGGACTACGACGCCAAGTACGTCGTGGGCGATCTGGCGCGGGAGAGCGTCGACGACGTGCTGACCGGCCCCGGGCTGGCGCGGATGCGGCGCTGGGCCTACGGGATGGAGGAGGCCCCGCGGGACTTCCTCTGCCGCGGCTGCACGTTCGCTCTCACCCGGCCGTCCTGACGCGGCCGGAGCGCCGATGCGCCTCGCGGTCATCCTGGTCCACTATCACACCCCCGATCTCGCCGCCGCGGCCGTCGAGGCCCTGCGGGCGGATCTCGCCGGCAGCGGTCTCGAGATCGACTGGCTCCTGGTCGACAACGGCAGCGACGCGGCGGAACGGGCCCGGCTCGACACCCTGCCGGTCCGGCGGATCGATCCCGGCCGCAATCTCGGCTATGCCGGCGGGGTGAACCGCGGGGTCGCGGAGACCGACGCGGAGCTGATCCTGCTGATGAACCCCGACGTGCTGGTGCTGCCGGGGTGCGTGCCGGCGCTGATCGAGCGGCTGCGAGGGGGGGCCGCGATCGCCGGCCCGTCGTTCTTCTGGGACCGCGGCCGCCGCCTGCTCCTGCCGCCGGCCGAGCGCCGTGGCCGGCGGGAGGAGGCCCTCGCGCTGCTCGCCGGCCGCGGCGAGCCCTGGGCCGCGCCCGCCCGCCGGCGCTGGCGCCGCCACGCCCGCCGCCACTGGCAGGCCGCCGCGCCGCTCGCGAGCCACGCCCTGAGCGGCAGCCTGCTTGCGCTGTCGCGCCCCGCCTGGGAGGAGGTGGGGCCGTTCGACGAGGGTTTCCAGCTCTTCTTCGAGGAGACCGACTGGCTGCTGCGCGCGGCACGTCAGGGGGTCCCCGCCTGGTACGTTCCCGCCGCCGAGGCGGTCCACCTCTACAACCAGAGCGCCGCCCGGGAGCCGCGGGCAAAGACCTGGTTCGAGGAGTCGGCCCGCCGCTTCCGCCGCCGTCACTACGGAGCCTGGTTCACCGGCGCGCTCGCGGCCCTGGACCGCCGGTTGCCGCATCCGGCGGTGGCGCCGCTGCCGCCCGTGCCCGCCGGCGGGATCGACCTTGCCGGGCTGGCGGCGCCGTTCCCGCTCTGGGTCGAGGTGTCCCCCAACCCCGGGGGTTTTCCCGCCGCCGCCGAGCTCGTCCGCGAGCCCCTCGGGGAAGCCTGGCGCCTGCCGGCCGAAATCGCGGCGGGACTGCCGGCGGGGACGGTCCTCAACCTCAGGGTCACCGACGCGAACGGCCGGGAGGTCTTCCGCGGCTCCCTTCCAGGTGGGGGGGAGGGGTGAGGATCACCTACGTCCTTGGCTATCCCGAGCTGGGAGGGGGCTCCAAGGTGGTCTTCCAGCACGCCGGGCTGCTGCGCGAGCGGGGGGATGAGGTGACGGTTCTGGCCGAGGGCCCGAAGCCCGACTGGATCCGCGTCGAAGTGGAGTACCGGGACCTGACCGCCGGTCCGCCCCGCCTCCCCGCCCAGGATCTGGTGATAGGCACCTACTGGACGACGCTCGCCGCCGCCCGCGATCTGGCGCTCGGGCCCCTCGCCCATTTCTGCCAGGGCTACGAGGGGGGGCTCGCCCATCTACGCCCCCAACTGCCGCGGATCGAGGAGGCCTACTCCTGGCCGCTCCCGGCCCTCGTGGTCTCGCCGCACCTGGGCGATTTCCTGCGCGAGCGCTTCGGGCGGGAGAGCCGGGAGGCGCCGCCGCCGCTCGACCCCCTGTTCCGGCCGGCGTGGCGGCGGGGTCCGCGGCGGCGGCCGTGGATCGCCGTCCCCGGCATCTTCGAGGCCGAGGTGAAGGACGTGCCGACGGCTCTCCGGGCGGCCCGGCGGCTGCGGGAGTCCGGGGTCCCCTGCCGGGTTTTCCGCTATTCGATCCTGCCGCTGTCTCCCGGTGAGCGGGCCCTGCTGGAGCCGGACCGCTACGCTCAGGGGGCTCCGCCCTGGGAGATCGCCCGGGCGCTCCGGCGCTGCGATCTCCTCTTGCTCCCGTCGCGCGCCGAGGAGGGGTTCGGCCTGCCGCTCCTCGAGGCGCTCGCCGCCAAGGTGCCGGCGGTCGCCTCGCGCATCCCGTCGACGGTGGCGATGGCCGAGGGAGCCGCGGCCCTCGTGCCGCCGGGGGATGCCGAGGCGTTCGCTCAAAAAGCGCTCGGCCTGCTCGCCAGCCCCGAGGTCTGGCGGCGGGCGCGCGAGTTGGGTTTCCAGGCCTCCCGCCGGTTCCTGCCGGCGGCCGTGGCGCCGCGGCTTTTCGCGGCCGTGGACTGGGCGCGGGAACGGGCCTTGCAAAGCACGACGGCGCCGTCGTATTGACCGGTTTCAGTACCAGGACCACCTCTGGGGGCCCTTGCGATCGTATGAACGAGAACAGCATCGAACTGTCCGTCGTCGTCCCCGCCTACAACGAGGAGCAGCGCCTCGCGCCGAGCCTCCGCCAAGCGCTGGAATATCTTGCCCGCCGCGGCGGGACGTACGAGCTGCTGGTGGTCGACGACGGCAGCCGGGACGGTACCTCGCGGGTGGCCGCGGAGTTCGCCGGCCAGGGGGTGCGGGTGCTGCGCCACGACCCCAACCGCGGCAAGGGCGCCGCCGTCCGCGCGGGCCTGCTCGCCAGCCGCGGGCGCAAGGTCCTGATCACCGACGCCGACTTTTCCACCCCGATCGAGGAGGTGGAGAAGCTCGAGCGCTTTCTCACCGACGACACGCCGGTGGCGATCGGCAGCCGGGGGCTGGCGGACTCCCAGATCCGCCAGCGGCAGCCGTTCTACCGCGAGATGATGGGGAAGACTTTCAACCGGCTGATCCGGCTGTTCGGCGGCGTCCGCGGTATCCGCGACACCCAGTGCGGCTTCAAGCTCGTGCGCGGAGAGGAAGGGCGCCAGATCGCCGCGGAGCTGAAGATCGACGGCTTCGCCTACGACGTCGAGCTGATCTGGCTGGCGCGGCGGCGAGGGTACAAGGTCGCGGAGGTGGGGGTGATCTGGATCAACTCCCCCGATTCCCGGGTCGACCCGATACGCTCGTCGTTCTCGATGCTCCGCGACGTCCTCACCATGCGGCTCCGCCACCGGGGGGAGAAGAGTTGACGGCGTCGCCCGTCTTTCGTCCCACTGCCCCCGAGGATCTTCCCGCGCTCGCGGACTTTTTCGCCGGCCGCTTCGGCCACCCCTCGACCCCCGAGGAGTGGGTCTGGAAGTACCGCTCTCTCCCCGGTGAGGCGCGGAGCCTCCTCGCCGTCGGCGTTGAAGGCGCCATCCTGGCCCACGCCGGAGCCCTCCGCCTGCCGGCTCGCCGGCGCGGGGGAGAGCTGGGAATCTGGCAGCTCGTGGACTGGGCCGGCACGACCCGGCGAGGATTGCGCCCTCCTCTGGTGGAGCTCGGCCGGCTCCTCCTGGCGGACCTCCCAAGGGAGGGGGACGCCCCCTGGATTTTCGGCTTTCCGAGCGAGCGCCACTTCCGGCTGGGCGAGCGCGTCTTCGGTTACCGGCCGCTGGAGGTCTTCGAGGAGCTCGCCGGCCCCCTGCCCGAGACGCCGGCGCCGGCGGGTGCCGCGATCGAAACCGGGGACTTCTGCGGCGACTGGGCCGAGGCGGCGTGGGAGGCCTGCGGGGTCGACGGGGTCCGCCGCTCCGCCGCCTTCCTCAACTGGCGCTATTACGCGCGGCCTCATCGCTACTACCGCTTCTACCGGCTGGCCGCCCCTGTCGAGGGCTTCGCCGTCTTCGCCTTCGTCGGCGAGGAGGCCTGGGCCGCGGAGCTGTGGCTGCCGCCGGGAGGGGAGTGGTACCCTTCCCTGCTCGCCGTGGCGGTCGATCTCCGCGCCGCGGGGCTTCGGCGCTGGCGGTTCTGGCCGCCCCCCCCAGGGCTCCGGCTGGACGGCGCTCTCACCGCCCTGGGGGTGAGGGCCGCGGGGGAGTGCCGTTTCATCGGCTGCCGCGGGCGCGCCGGCGGCGCGGACGACCCGGCCGAGGCGGCTCGCGGCTTTTTTTACGCGATGGGGGACTACGACCTGGCCTGAGCGGGCTTGCGGCCGGCGGCGGCGATCGTGGTCGCGGGGAGCCAGAGCTGGCGATCCTTCCAGCCGTCCGGAATGCGGACGCCGAGCTTCTCGCCGATCAGCGCCAGGGAGAAAGCGCTGCCGTAGGGCAGGGGCTGCACGCTCTCGAGGCCGGCCCGCTCGAGCAGCGCCGCGAGCGTCCGGCGATCGAAGTAGGTGACGTGCTCCGGGGTTTTGAAAAAGGGCCAGCGGGAGCGCAGCAGCGGGCGCCAGAAGCTACCCATATCGGGGGTGGCAAGCACGATCGAGCCCCCCGGCCGCAGGTGGCCGGCCAGTGTGCGCAGGAAGCCGACCGGATCGTAGATGTGCTCGATGACGTGAATGCAGGCGATACAGTCGAACAGCTCCCCCGGGGCGATCTGCTCGGTGCCGCCCAGCAGGAGGCGGTCGGCCCGCCCCCGCGCCCTGGCGAGGGCCGCGGGGGAGTAGTCGGTGCCGGCGCGGTGGTCGAAGAAGCCCTTCGCCTCCTCGAGGAAGAAGCCATAGGCGCAACCCACCTCGAGCAGCCGGCCGCCGGTCATGCCGCGCCGGGAGAGCTCGCCGAGGAAGCGCCGGAAGGTCGGCCGCAGGGTCGCCTCCTGGGCCTGGTAGCTGGAGTAGCCGGCCTCGCCCCCCTCGAAGTAGGTGTCGTCCTCGTAACTCTCGAGCATCCGGGACTCGGTGAGGCGGGGGGACAGATACCAGAAACGGCAACTCCGGCAGCGCGCCACGGCGAACGGTGGAAACGCATAGACGCTCTCGCTGCGCTCCTCGCCGCCGCAGAGCGGGCAGGCGGGGCGTTCGAGGGCTTCGGTGCCAACTTGGAATGAGGGAGCCTGAAGTGGAAGCATAGAGGTTTTTAGAAAGCCAGCATCCTTTTCCCGGCGATCCCAATGCAAATCTAATACCCGAAACCAGCCCGTGAACCCCGCTCTCCCCCTCCTCGCCCTGCTGTCGCTCGCCGGCCTCCTCCTGCGCCGGCGGGAGATCGGCATCCCCTGGGCCGCCTGCGGACTTGCCGGCATCGCCCTGCTCTGGCCGGCGTTGCGCCTTCCCGACGGCATCCCCAGCCCGGCCGCGACGCTTGCCGCGCAGGCCCCCTGGCAGGGGATCGCCGATCCGGCGGCAGGCAATCCCAACCTGCGGGACATCACATGGCAGGTCCAGCCCTGGCTCTTCTTCCTTCGCCACGAGATGCGCGCCGGCCGGCTGCCGTTCTGGGATTCCCACCAGTTCTCGGGAAGCCCCTACTGGAGCAACGGCTCGGGAGCGCCGCTCTTCCCGCTCCATCTCCTCTTCGCCGCCCTGCCGCTCCAACTCGGCTGGATCCTCCTGCCCTGGCTGCGCATTGTGATCGGCGGCTGTGGCGCCTGGTATCTGGCCCGGGAACTGGGCGCCAGCCGTCCGGCCGCGCTACTGGCGGCGCTCGTCTTCCCCCTTTCGGGGATGATCACCAGCTTTCTGCTCTTCCCAATGGGCAACACCCACTGCCTGGTGCCCTGGGTGCTGCTCGCCGTCGAGCGCCTGGCGAGCGGGCGGGGGAGCTGGCCGGCGCTCGCCGCCGCGGGCGGGCTCCAGATGCTCGGCGGCCATCCGGAGACTCCGGTGTTCACGGCGCTTCTCGCGGCGGTCTACCTGCTGGCACGGGGGAGCGCCCGCCCGCTGGCGGCCTGGGGGCGGTTCGTGGCCGGCTGGGGAGTGGCGGCGGCGATCTCCGCCATCCAGCTCCTGCCGCTCTTCCTGACCCTGACGGAGACGGGGAAGTGGCTGCATTCGGAGGCGCCCACGCCCATCCCAGCCGGCACCGTCGCCACCGTCCTGCTGCGGCTGATCCTCCCGGACCTCTTCGGCCACCCCGCCGCGGGGACCTGGTGGGGGCCGTTCAACGCCGCCGCCACCGCGATCTACGCCGGCGCGCTGACGCTGCCGCTCGCCGCCGCCGGCCTCGCCGCCGCGCGCGGCGACCGGCGCTGGCGGGCGGTGGCGGTGATGACCCTCTTCTCGCTGATCTCCGCCTACTATCTCTTCGGCATGCGGCACGTGCTGATCCTCCTGCCGCTGATCCAGCGGGGTCTGCACCATTACCTGAAGTTCGGCCTGGAGTTGGGGCTCGCGCTGCTCGCGGCCGCCGGCTGCGACCGCTGGCTGGCCGGCCGCGGGCGCGGGCTGCTGGCGGGAGCCGGCCTGGTGCTCGGTCTGCTGGCCGTGGCCTGGGTCTGGCTCGGCGGCGGCTTCCGCGCTCACGGGCTCGCCGGCACCGAGACGGCCTGGACGGCCTGGATCGCCCTCCTGGTAGGGCTCCTTGCGCTCTCGCTCCGCCTGCCCGTGGAGCGGCGCTGGACCCTCTGGCCTCTCCTGCCCGCGCTGCTCGCGATCGACCTCGTGGCCGCTCATGCCCGCACCAACCCGGGGCTCTCCAACGCCAGGCTCTACCCGGTCACCGGCGCCATCCTGTTCCTCCAGGGGTGGCCGGAGCGGGTGGCGGGGATCGGGGACGCCCTGCATCCCGACGCCGCGATGGTCTACGGCCTCTACGACGTGCGCGGCGACAGCCCGGTCAAGCTCCAGCGCTACGAGGAGGCCTACGCCGGCATGGGCACTGCCCACCCGGTCTACTTCTATCCGATCCGCGACTGGTCGAGCCCCTGGCTCGATCGGCTGGGGGTGCGCTGGGTGATGGCGGGACCGGGCGAGGAGCCGCCGCCGGGCGTCCGCTGGCGGCTCGCCTACCAGGGAGCCGACGCCCGGGTCTACGAGCGCCCCGGAGCGCTCCCGGTGGCACGCCTGGAGGGCCGCGGGAAAGTGCGGGTCGAGACGCGGGTGCCGGGCGAGTGGCGGATCTTCTGGGAGACCCCCGCCCGCGGCCGGCTGGTCGTCGCGGAGACCTGGGACCCCGGCTGGCGGGCCTGGATCGACGGCCGGCCGGTCGCGATCGAACCGCGGCAGGGGGTGCTGATGACGGTGCCGGTGGGGCCCGGCTCCGGCCGTGTCGAGTTGCGGTACCATCCCGACGGCTTCGCCCTGGGGATGGTGTTGAGCGCGCTGGGCTTGTGCGTCCTCGCCGCGGGCGCCTGGCACCGGGTGGGCCGTTCGGAAAGCAGACCGGCTTGATCGATCTTCCACGAATCTCACGTTTCCTTCTGATCGCCCTCGGCCTGCTGGCGGGGGCCGGCTGCCACCGGTCCCTGCCGCGGGATCTCGCGCTGGGCGAGGCGGTCGCCGCCAAGCGCTATCAGATAGGGAATCGCGCGAGCGGTGGCGGGCTCTGGTTCCAGCGGCCGCCGGAGATCCTCCCCTTCACCTTCGACGGCGAGCGCCGCACCGCCGTACTCACCTCCGTCGACCCCTGGCGCTGGACCGGGGTGGTGCCGCGCCGGGGGGAGCTCCACGCCGGGGTCCAGATCCACCCCGACGCCTGGAAGGTGATCCGGGGCTTGAGCGCCTGGGTGGTGGCGAGGAGCGGCGACGAGCGCGAGGTGATCGACGTCGTGCGCACGGCCGAACGGCAGCGCCCCCGCTGGCTCGATTTCACGGCCGACCTCTCCCGCTGGGCCGGCCGCGAGGTCACCCTGGAGTTCCACGCCGTTCTCGACGGCCTCCCGGCGGAGCACCAACACACCAACCTGGTCGCCTGGGGGCCGATCCGGCTGTCGACCTGGACGGCGCGCAAGCGCCCGAACGTCCTCTTCATCCTGGTCGATACCCTGCGCTTCGATCACCTGACCCCCTACGGCTATCCGCGCGACACCTCCGCCAACCTCGCGCGCACCCTGGCGAAACCGGGGGCGGTGGTGGAATCCGCTTACTCCCAGGCGCCGTGGACCCTCCCCTCGGTGACCTCCTTCATGACCAGCCGCCAGCCGGGGGAGGTGCTCGGCGGCGACGCCGCGGCCTACGGCATCCCGCCCGGGGTGCCGACCCTGGCCGAGGCGATGGCCGAGCGGGGGTATGAGACCGGCGGCTTCTTCGCCAACAAGATCCTGCACTCCGGGAACGGCTTCGCCCGCGGCTTCGGCACCTTCTTCAGCCCGCCCGACGATCCGGCGGCGCAGGCGGCGCGCGGGGACGATCAGCCGGACGCGGCGGAGCTGACCGGCCGGGTCCTGCCGTGGGTCGAGGCGCACCGCAACCAGCCCTTCTTCCTCTACGTCCATTACATCGACCCCCACGATCCGTACGACAATCCGGAGATCGTGGACAACCGCTCCCCCTTCGAGCCCCCCTGCCCCGGCTGCGTCTCCGGCCGCCACATCCAGGGGGTCTACGCCGGGAAGCTCCCGCTCGCGGACCCGGCGCGGGACACCGAGCACCTGAAGGCCCTCTACGACAGCGAGATCCACTATGCCGACCGCTTCATCGGCCGGCTGATCGACGCGCTGCCGCCGGACGTGTTGCGCAACACTCTGATCGTGCTGACCGCCGACCACGGCGAGGAGTTCCAGGACCACGGCGGGTGGAAGCACGGCTTCACTCTCTACGAGGAGCAGATCCACGTGCCGCTCCTCGTCCGCTGGGACGGCCACGTCCCCGCCGGCTCGCGCCTGCGCGGCACCGTGCGGCTCCTCGACCTAGCGCCGACCCTCGTCCGGGCCGCCGGAGGCAAGGTGCCCCCCTCCTGGGAGGGGGTGGACCTCGCCCCCGCGCTCGCCGGCAAGGCGCCGCTGCCGCGCCTCGCCGCCTTCGCCCAGCACATGATGATCGGCCCCCTGCGCGCCGCCGCCGTGCTCGACGGCCGCAAGCTCTTCCTGTTCAATCCGCGCACCCCGTACACTCCCGCGAACGAGCTCGAGGCGTACCTCTGGACGCAGGATCTCCACCGCCTGCAGCGTGTCGAGCTGTACGATCTCACCCGTGACGCCAGGGAGCGGAGCAACCTCGCGCCCTCCTCGCCGGGGGAGATCGCGCGGCTGCAGCCGATCATCCATCGCCAGCTCAACCGCGAGCTGCCGGGCCTGCGCGTCTTCGCCTCGGGCTTCCCGGCCGGTTCCCGGGTGAAAGGGTCGATCGCGCTCGACCGCGCCCCTTCCGGCTGGGATTCCTACTTCCTGGCGGCAGGGGACCGCGTCGAGCTGGCCGGCAACCGGGTGAGCTTCGATCTGGGAGGAGAGACTGTGGAGAAGGGCTTCCGCCTGGAGGGAGATATCGGCGGTGTCCAGACTGTCGAGGCCAGCGTCGACGGCCGGCCGCTCCCCGCCGGCCAGATGCTGGTGGGGCGCGGCACGCCGTATCCAGGAGGCGGGTTGAATCCCGTGGCCCTGGCGGCGGAGGATCTCCCTGCCGCCAAAGGCGCGGCGCTGTTGCTCTGGCTTCCCGGCGGGCGGCGCGCGCCGGCCGGCAAGGCCCTGAATCCCGAGACCGAGAGGCGGCTGCGCGCCCTGGGGTACATCCAATGAACGGTACGTTCCAACCTCCCGGCTGGACCGAGCGCGTGCGCGCGGCGAGCACCCTCGTGCTCGCCCCCCATCAGGACGACGAGGTGCTCGGCTGCGGCGGGCTCGCCGCTCAGCTCACGGCCGCTGGGGGGGTGGTGCGCGTCCTCTTCCTCACCGACGGCGGCGGAGGCGCGGAGGCGGTGGACGATCGTGACGCCTACCGCCGGCGGCGGCGGGAGGAGGCCGGCCGGGTCTGCGAGATCCTGGGCTTCGCCGGCTGCGATCACCTGGACCTCCCCGACGGCGCCCTGGAGCACCACCTCGACGAGGCCGTGGAGGGGATCCGCCGGGCGATCCTGACCCAGCGCCCCGAGCTGGTGCTCGCCCCCTCGCCGCTCGAGATCTCGCGCGACCACCGCGCCGCCTTCGCCGCCCTCCACCGGCTGCTGGCCCCCGTGCGCGACGGCTATCCGGACCAGGAGCCGTTCCGCGGGCTGCGCATCCTCCTCTACGAGGTCAATCACCCCGGCTACCCCGATCTGCTGGTGGACGTCGGCCCCGAGCGCGAGCGGCTGGAGCGGGCGATGGCGGCCTACGCCAGCCAGGAGGAGCGGCACCCCTACTGGAACGCGGCGCTGGGGCTGCGCCGGTTCCGCACCCTGAGCCTGCCGCCGGGCGTCGAGCTGGCCGAGGGGTACCGCCGCCTCCGCGTCGAGGACTTCACGACCCGTAGCCCGGCCCAGCTCATCCGCCATCTCGGCGGCTCGCCGGAGATCCACGAGGTCCGCGAGGGGCCGCGGGTCTCGGTGATCGTCCGCACCCGCGACCGCCCGCGCCTGCTCGCCGAGGCCCTCGACAGCCTCGCCACGGGGGAATACCGCCGCGCCGAGGTCGTGCTGGTCAACGACGGTGGCGAGCCGCCGGCCGTCCCCGCCGGCTTCCCGCTGCCGGTCGTGCGGGTCGATCTCGCCGAGAATCGAGGGCGGGCCGCCGCCGCCGAAGCGGGGATCGCCGCCTCGACGGGGGACTTCGTGACCTTCCTGGACGACGACGACCTCGCCGCTCCTGACCACCTGTCGACCCTAGCCGGCTTGGTCTCGGCGGCGGGAGTGCGCGTCGCCTACACCGACGCGGCGGTGGCCGCCTACGAGCTCGACTCCGCGGGGGGGTGGGTCTGCCGCGAGCGCCGCCTCCCCTACAGCCGCGACTTCGAACCGGAAGTCCTGCTGGTCGACAACTACATCCCGTTCAACACCCTGCTGATCGAGCACTCGCTGTTCGCCGCGGCCGGTCCGTTCGATCCGTCTCTGCCGTTCTTCGAGGACTGGGACTTCCTGATCCGCCTCTCGGGGCTGACCCGGTTCCATCACTTCGCCCGGGTCACCTGCGAATACCGGCACTTTCGCGGCGGTGGCCATCACATCTTCGGCGAGCGACCCCGCGAGCGCGCCGACTTCCTGGAGGTCAAGGCGCGGGTGCTCGCCAAGCACGCCGATCGCCTTCGCCCCGAGACGCTGGCCCGGGCGGTGGATATGCTGCGCGCCGATCTGGTCGCCGAGCGCGAGGGGTGGGCCGGCGCCCGCCTCGACCTCGCCAACCTGCGCGACGATCTCGCCGGGACGCGGGAGGATCTCGCCACCCTCGGCCGGAATCACCAGGAGCTGGCCCGCGAACGATTTCTCTGGGAAGAGCGGTATCACGCCGCCAACGGCGAGCTGGCGGCCCTGCGCGAGGAGCGCGAGGCCCTGCGAGCCGAGATCCAGCGGCTCACAGGCGAGACACAGCGGCTCTACGACGACGAAGGGAAGCTCCGCGCCGCCGTGGACGACCAGACGGCTCACCTCGGCCGCACCTATGCCGAGATCGAGCGCCTGAACGGGCTGATCCGGGAGATGGAGGCGACCCGCGCGTGGCGGGTTCATCAGTGGCTGGGGCGGCGGAGCTCGTGAGGATCCAGGACGCTTTGCCCGTCGAGGCCGCCTGCCCTCCGAGGCCTCACCCCCTGGCCCCCTCTCCACGGAGTGGAGAGGGGGAAGAAGCCGGAGTCCGGTCTGCTGAACCGCGGCGATTCCGCTCGCAGGCGCCCCCCCTCTCCACTTCGTGGAGAGGGGCCGGGGGTGAGGCCTCGAAGGGCGGGCCGTCACAGAGTGCACAACGACCATGACCCGCGTCGCTCTCCTCTCCAGCGAGCCGATCCGCCCCCTGATGGCGGGGATCGGCATCCGCTATCTGGAGTTCGCGCGGCGGCTGCCGGCTCACGGGGTGGAGGTGGTCCTGGTCTCCCCCGCGGAGCCGGCGGAGACGGCGGCGCTCGGCGGGCTCGGTGGGGTGGAGGTCCGCCGGTTCGAGCGCGGGCGGCTGGCGGCGATCCTCGGGGATTGTGACGCCGCCGTGGCCCAGGGGCAGCTCGCCAACGACCTCGTTCTCGAGATGCCCGGCCTGCCGGTGGCGATCGACCTCTACGATCCCTGGCTGATCGAGAACTTCGCCTATTTCGAGACGCTGGGGCTCGACCCCTACCGCAACGACCACGCCACCTGGGCTCTCCAGATGTCGCGCGGCGACTTCTTCCTCTGCTCGTCGGAGGAGCAGCGGACCTTCTATCTGGGGTTCCTCGCCGCCCTCGGCCGGGTGAACCCCGAGCGGATTCAGGGGGACCCCGACCTCGCGACGCTCCTGGCGCCCGTCCCCTTCGGCGTTCCGGACGCGCTGCCCGCTCACCGCCCGGTGCTCCCCCCGCGCGCGGCCGGCGAGCGGCGGCTCCTCTTCGGCGGCCTCTACGACTGGTACGACCCCTGGACTCTGCTCGACGCCCTGGCGCTCCTCGACTGCCCGTGGACCCTGCTGCTGATCCGCAACCCCAATCCGGAGAGCACGCCGCAGCGCCTGTTCGCCGCCGTCGAGGCGCGCTGCCGCTCGCTCGGCTGGTGGGGGAGCCGCGTCCAGGTCCACGACTGGGTGCCGGCCGAGCGGCGCTACGACCTGCTGCGCGACGTCGACCTCCTCGTCGCCCCCCACCGGCCGAGCCTGGAGACGCGCCTCTCGCTGCGCACCCGCTTCCTCGACGCCCTGGCGGCCGGCTGCCCGGTGGTGACCAGCGAGGGGGGAGCGATGAGCCGGCTCCTCGCCGAGCACCGCGCCGGCTGGATCGCGCCGGCCGGCGACGCCCCGGCCCTGGCGCGGACCCTGGCCGAGGCGCTCGACGATCCCGGCTCGCGGCGGGAAGGAGCCCGCGAGCTCGTCGCCGACTTCCGCTGGGATCGCGTGCTGGCGCCGCTCGTCCGCTTTTGCCGCGATCCGTGGCTGGACGCCACCAAGAAGCGCTTCGGCCAGCGCCCCGCCACCGTGGCGCCGCCGGACCGCCTCGCCTTCCGCCTGCGCCGCAAGCTGCGGGGCTGGCGAGGGAGGATGGCTTGATCTCCTCCCCGATCCGGAAAGTCACGGTCGCCATCCTCTCCTGGAACGGCCGCCAGCACCTGGAGACCTGCCTCGCGGCGCTCGCCGCCCAGCAGGACCCCGGCGTCGAGTGGGAGATCCTGGTCCTCGACAACGGCTCCACGGACGGCACCGCCGCCTGGATGCGCGAGCGGTGGGGGGGCGATCGCCGCGTCCGCCTCGTCGAGAGCGCGGTCAATCTCGGCTTCTGCGGCGGCAACAACCGCCTCGTCGCCGAGGCGGACGGCGACGCCATCGCCCTGCTCAACAACGACACCCGCCCCGAACCCGGCTGGCTCGGCTCGCTGGTGGAGACCCTGGCCTCGGCCCCCGCCGACGTGGCCGCCGTCTCGGGCAAGATCGTCGACTGGAACGGCGAGCGGCTCGATTTCGGCCGCGGCCTGATGACCTTCGACGGCCACGCCTTCCAGCTCGATTTTCGCCGGCCGTTGAAGAAGGCGCGGGTGCCGGCGGCGGGGGAGGAACTCGCCTTCGCCTGCGGCGGCAACCTGCTGATCCGCCGCGCCTCGTTCCTGGCGGCCGGCGGCTTCGACGAGAGCTACTTCGCCTACCTGGAGGACGTGGACCTCGGCTGGCGCCTATGGTCCGGCGGCGAGCGGATCGTCTTCGCCTCCGGCGCGGTCGTCCACCACCGCTCCAGCGCCACCAGCGACCTGCTGGGGCTCTACAACCGCGGCTTCCTGTTCGAGCGCAACGCGTATCTGACGGCCTACAAGAATTACCAGGACGGCGTGTGGGAGAAGATGCTGCCGGCGGTGATGCTGACTCTGATCTCCAGGACCGAGGCGCTGCTCCTCGCCAATCCGGGGATGGACACCCTGCGCATCGACCCCTACGCCGGCCACATCGCCAATACCGCTCCCCGGGGAGGGGTGACGGCCCGTCTGCCCGCCGTCGAGCTGCCACCGGCGACCACCTGGGAGGGGTTCAAGGTGCGATGGCGCGGCTACGGCCCCCGCGAGTTCCTCCGGCGCGGCCTGGGCAAGCTGGGGATCTCCCCCTCGCCGCCACCCATCGCCACCCCCGACGCGCCCCGCCTTACCGACGAGCGCACGATCGCCCAGTTCCGCGCCCTGAACTGGATCACCGGGCACCTGGATGCCGCCGCCGCCGCCCGCGCCGCCGTTCAGAAGCGCAGAAAGCGCGGCGATCTGGAGATCTTCGAGCGCTTCCCGGCCTACCTGGTCCCCACCTATCCGGGGGACCAGGCGTTGTTCGCAAGCCCCGGGTTCGAGGCCTGGCTGCCGAAGGATCTGCCGATCCGGCGGGCGACGCTGGCGGAGATCATGGAGATGGGGTAGGCCCCCTACCCCGTAACCACCGCCTCTTCCCGCACCATCAGATTTTCCTCCACCTCCTCCGGTCCCGCCGTCTTCACCCAGCAGCGGAGCACCTCGGCGACGCTCCAGGCCTGGGCGACGCAGCCGCGGGGGGTGTAGGGGGGCTCGGCGTCGAAGACCTCGCTGATCGAGCCCAGGCAGGACTCCCCCAGGTGAGGCACGAAACCTTCGAGGAACCTCCGGGCGTTTTTTGCCTCTCCGGGGTGGACCCGCAGCCAGGCGTCCACGTAGGGGCCGATCAGCCAGCCCCAGACCGTGCCCTGATGGTAGGCGGCGTCGCGGGATCTCAGGTCGCCGTCGTAGGTCGGCTTGTAATCCGGATGGCCGGGTGCCAGCGAGCGCAGGCCGACGGGGGTGAGCAGGCGCTCGGTGACCACATGCATCACCGGCTCCCAGCGCGCCGGGTCGAGCACCGGGTGGTCCAGGGAGATCGCGAACAACTGGTTCGGCCGGCAGGCGGGGTCGTCCCCCGGCTCGCCGTCCACCGCCCCGTCCACCACGTCGTAGAGGTAGCCCCCCTCGGCGTACCAGAAACGCTGGTTGAACGACTCCCGGCAGCGCTCCGCGTGCCCGGCGAGATGACTGGCGGTCTCCTCCCGCTTCGAGATCCCCTCCCCCTCCTCGCGCACCCACCCCTCCAGCAGGCGCAGGGCGTTGTACCAGAGAGCGTTGAGCTCCACCGCCTTGCCCCGCCGCGGCGTCACCACCCAGCCGTCCACCTTGGCGTCCATCCAGGTGAGCTGGTACCCCTCCGCGCCCTGGCGCAGCAGCCCGTCCTGGGGATCGACGCCGATCCCGAAGTGCGTGCCGTGCAGATGGTGGTCCACGATGTCGAGCAGCTTCGGCAGCAGGAGGCGCAGCGTCTCGCGGTCGTCCGTCGCCCGCAGGTAGCGGTGGAGGGCGTGGAAGAACCAGAGCGTGGCGTCCGCCGTGTGATAAAGCCCCTCGCGGTCCCCTTCGGGGAAGAGATTGGGGATCAGCCCGTCCTTCACGTAGCGGGCGAAGGTGCGCAGGATGTAGCCGGCCTCGAGCTGCCGGCCGGTCGACAGCGTCAGCCCCTCCAGGCTGATCATCGTGTCCCGCCCCCAGTCGGTGAACCAGTGATAGCCGGCGATGACGCTGCGCGCCTCGTCGCCGGAGGCGTGGGCGCGGGCGGCGTCCTCGGAGCGGCCGGGGGTGACCACGAAGCTGTCCGCGGCCAGCACCATCTCCGCGGCGGTCCCCTGGTGGGCACGCGGGTCGGCGTTGTAGATCAGCCGCCGGCGCCGCTCCATCTCGGCCGAGAAGGCCTCCCGGGACCTCAGGGCCTTCACCACCTCCCAGGTCTCGGTCGAGGCGACCAGCGAGGCCTCCTCCCCGGACTCGAGGTCCATCCCGAAAAAGCCGGGGCACCAGAGATCGCCCACCGACTCATAGCCGCGGCGGGCCTCGACGTTGTAGTAGACCTCCTCGATCTCGCGCGGCGCCACGGTGAAGGACGGGTTCGTCCCCCGCAGCGACATGCGAAGAGGGGGCATGTTCGGCCAGGGGGAACAGAGCTCGTAGCGGTGCTCGACGACGGTCAGCGTGTAGGGTCCGCCGAGCGGTGTGGAAACCGGCGCGTCGTGCGGGCGGAAGTGGACCGTCGGATGAAGCTCCAGGCGCACGCGCCCCTCGCCCATCGCCAGCCGGTACATCACGTGGACGGTGTTCTGGAGATGCCCGAGGAAGACCCGTTTCTGCAGACGGAACCCCCCGACCTCGTAGGTCCAGACGGGCAGGCCCCACTCCAGGCGGAACTCCCGCAGGTGCCCGGCGCCCGGCACGTAGGGGGGCTGCCCCACCTTCTGCTCGCCGCCGAGGCTGACGATGGTGCCGTCCGGCAGGCGGAGCACCTCCTCGATCTGGCCGAGCATGAACGCGCGCCCCACCGGCGCCGGCATCGCCGCCACCAGCAGGCCGTGATAGCGCCGGGTGGGCACCCCGGCCAGCGTCCCGGAGGCATACCCCCCGAGGCCGTTGGTGACCAGCCATTCACGCGTCAGCAGCGACTCCGGCAGGGTTTCCAGGGGTATGTCTTCCTGCTCGGGCCGAGCGTCGCGCTCGGGCCACGGCATGGATCGGGCCAGTCCATTCATCGTTTCTCCTTCTTCCTTTCGACCAGTCTCATCACCACCGCCGCCTGCCCGGGCAGGCGCCAGCACCCTTCCTCATCCTCCGGCGACGGCGCGCCGCTGCCGCCGTAGCGGGGGTCCTCGCTCGACCAGAGCACCTCCCACCGCATCCCGGTCAAGGGCGCCAGCAGCGGCTGTGGCACCCGCTCGAGGGCCAGATCCCTACCGAGATTGACCAGCAGCAGGCGGTCCCTGCCCGCTTTTTCGAAGGAACCGCCAAAGAAGCGGAGCACGAATGCCTCGTCCTCCAGCACCGCTCCGTCGAGCCAGCCCTTGCCCTGGTCGCGGAACACCGGGTCTTCCCGGCGCAGCCGCAGCAGGTCCTTGTGCAAGGCGTAGCACGTGGCGTGCCGCTCCCGCTCCGAGAAGTCGAGCTTGCAGCGCTCGAAGCTCTCGGGGGACTCGGGGTCCGGCACTCCCGCCTGCGTCTCGGGCAGGGCCAGGCTGGGGAACTGCGACAGGAACTCCAGCCGGCCGTTGCGCACCGCCGCCGCCAGCTCCGGGTTGTGGTCCGCGAAGTAGAGGAACGGGCTGGCGGCGCAGAACTCCTGCCCCTGGAAGAGCATCGGCGTCCCCGGCGCGAGCATCATCAGGGCGGTGAGCGCCCGGAAGCGGCCGGGGCTCGCCAGCTTGTGGCAGCGCTCGCCGCGGGCGGAGTTGGCCACCTGATCGTGGTTCTGGAGGAAGTTCACGAACGCCGCCGCCGGCAGCCCCAGCCCCGAGGTCCCCCGGCGCTGCTTCTGCCACGAGTAGCGCTGCCCCTGGTAGAGATAGCCGTATTTGACCAGCGAGATCATCTCCTGAGGCGATCCCAGGTAATCGTTGTAATAGGCCTCGTTGCGGCCGGTCAGCGCCACCTGCGTCGAATGATGAAAGTCGTCGTTCCACAGCGCGTCGATTCCATGCCCACCCTCCGCGGGCGGCCGGACCAGGTCCGTATGCTGTGGCTCGTTCTCCGCCACCGTGTAGATCGAGCGCCCCCCGGCGGCCTCGCGCGCCCGGCGGACCACGGCGGCGAGGATGTGATCCTTCGAGGCGTCCTTGACGTCCTGGGTGGCGTCGAGCCGCAGGCCGTCGAGGTGGAACTCGTCGATCCAGTAGCCGGCGTTGGCGAGGAAGAATTCGCGCACCGGCCCCGCGCCCCTGCTTTCGAAGTCGATCGCCTGCCCCCAGTCGTTCTTGTACTTGTCGGTGAAGTAGCCGGGGGAAAACTGCTTGAGATAGTTGCCGTCCGGCCCGAGGTGGTTGTAGACGACGTCGAGGATCACCCCGATCCCCGCCGCATGAGCGCGGTCGACGAAGCGTCGGAGGTCATCCGGCTCGCCGTAGAAGTGATAGGGGGCGAAGAGGTCGACGCCGTCGTACCCCCAGCCGAAGCGGCCGGGGAACTCGGCGACCGGCATCATCTCGATGACGGTGATCCCGAGATCCGCTAGCTCGGGGAGCTCCCGCGAGGCGGCCTCCCAGGTCCCCTCGCGGGTGAACGTGCCGACGTGCATCTCGTAGATCACCTGGCCGTCGCGGCCGATGCCGGGCCAGTCGCCGTCCGTCCAGCGGAATGTGGAGGGATCGACCACCTGGGAGGGGCCGTGCGGTCCCGCGGGCTGGAATCGCGAGGCCGGATCGGGGAAGGCGTCGCCGCCGTCGAGCCGCAGCTTGTAGAGCGCGCCCGCGCCGGCTCCGGGAACGAGCCCCGAGAAGTAGCCGTCCTTCTCGGAAGTCAGCTCGAAATCGACCGGCCACTCCTCGGAAGCCTCCTCGAAGACCACCTCGACCCGCTGCCGCTCGGGGGCCCAGACCCGGAAGTACACGCCTCCGGGTGCCAGTTCGGCACCAATGGGGAGACGGCGAGAGGGGAGCTTGGGGGCGGACTTCTTCTTTGTCGTTGCCACGAACCGCGAGAAATGCAGGGGGCGTGCCGCCCCTCAATCCGCCCGGCCGCCCGAGGGGCCCCCGAGCTCTACCGGCACCTCCACCTTGCGGTCGCCGCGGAGGACCCCCACCCGCACGGTCTGGCCGGCTTTCTTCCCTTCGAGGGCGACCAGGAGGCCGCCGCTGGAGGTCACGGGCTGGCCGTCGACGGTGAGGATGATGTCCCCCAACTGCACGCGGCCGAAGGCGGCGCGGCGGATCCCCTGCAGGCCCGCCTTCTCGGCGCCGGTGCCGCGGTCGACCCGGTAGATCACGGCTCCCTCGAGCCCCAGCCGTTGCGCCCAGTTCTCCGGCGCCAGCTCCACGCCCAGCGTCGGGCGCTGCACCCGGCCGTAGCGGATCAGGTCCGGCACCACCCAGGCCACGTCGTGTCCGGGGATGGCGAAGCCGATCCCCGAGCTCGCTCCCGAGGGGCTGTAGATGGCCGTGTTCACCCCGACCAGCCGGCCCGCGCTGTCGAGCAGCGGTCCGCCCGAGTTGCCCGGGTTGATCGCCGTGTCGGTCTGGATGACGTCGCGGATCGGCGCCCCGCCGACCGACTGGATCTCCCGCCCGAGCGCGCTCACCACGCCGGTCGACAGGCTCTGGTCGAAGCCGAAGGGATTGCCGATGGCGAAGACGCTCTGGCCCACCTTCAGCGTCTCGGAGTTGCCGAGCGGCAGCGGCGGCAGCTTGGCCGCCGGGGCGTCGATCTTCAGCACCGCCAGATCCTTCTCCGGGGCGACGCCGATCGGCCGCGCGTCCCAGGTGGACTGGTCGGCGAGCGTCACCTTGAACGCGTCGCCCCCGGCGAGGACATGGAAATTGGTCACGACGTGCCCCTCGCGGTCCCAGATGAAGCCGGAGCCGGAGCCGCGCGGGATCTCCGTCTCGTTGAGGCTGAAGGCGTTCTGCTGCACCGCCAGCGAGGTGATGAACACCACCGCCGGGGAGGCGTGCTCGAAGAGGGCGATGGTCGCCTTCTCCAGATCCTGGAGCTCTGGCTGCGGCTGCGGCGGGATCGCCCCGCGGCTGCCGTTCTGGGCCGGGGCGGGGGCCGCCGCGATCTGGGGGGCCGGGCTTGCCGCGGGGCCGGCGGCGGACCGATGCGCCCCTGCCCAATAACCGCCGGCGGCGGTCAGCAGGGCGACGAAAAGGACGGAAGAGCGGCTCATGGAAAAATAATAGCAAGGGTGGGCCGTGCGTGAGCCACAGAGGCTCCGGCACGTCCCTTGCTATTCTCCCCGCCCTGGAGACGCATGAATGATGACAAAGCAAACCGACGAGGTGGACATATTGACTGGAACCGCGGACCTGCGAGCGCTGCTCGAGAGCGGCGAGGGGTACCGCATGGCCGTCGCATCGGTCCAGGACTACGCCATTTTCGCGCTCGACCCCGAGGGGAAGGTGGCGAGCTGGAATCCCGGGGCGGAGCACCTCCTCGGCTACGGCCAGGAGGAGATCTTCGGGCGCGACGCCGCTATTTTCTTCACACCGGAGGATCGGGAGCGCGGGGCCCCTCCGCAGGAGCTCAAGACGGCGGCCGAGAAGGGGCGGGCCTCCGACGACCGCTGGCACGTCCGCAAGGACGGCACCTACTTCTTCGCCAGCGGCATCACCACCGGCCTGCGCGACGCGGCGGGGACCCTCCAGGGGTTCATCAAGATCATGCGCGACCGGACCGATCGCAAGCGTCTCGAGGAAGAGCTGCACAACCGCGCCGAGGCGCTGGCGCGGGCGGACCGGGAGAAGGACGAGTTCCTGGCGGTGCTGGCGCACGAGCTGCGCAATCCTCTGGCGCCGGTCTTCTACGCCCTGCGCCTGCTCGACGAGAAACCCCTGGAGGACCCCCAGCGCTGGTATCTCCGGCGCATCGTGGACCGCCAGATGCGCCGGCTGGCGCGCCTGATCGACGACCTGCTGGACATCAGCCGCATCCGCACCGGCAAGGTCGAGCTCCGCAAGGAAAGGGTCGAGCTGAGCAACGCCGTCACCCACGCGGTCGACATCGTCCGTCCCCTCTGCGAGGACCGCGGGATCGCGCTGACGGTCGCGCTTCCGCCGGAGCCGGTCTGGCTGAAAGCGGACCCCACCCGCCTGGAGCAGGTGCTGTCGAACCTGTTGAGCAACGCCGTCAAGTTTACGGAGGATAAAGGAGCGATCTCGATCGCCGCCGCGGCGGAAGGGCGCGAGATCGTCGTGCGGGTGAAGGACACCGGGGTCGGCATCGCCCCTGATCTCCTCCCCCGCATTTTCGACCTCTTCATCCAGGGGGACCGCACCCTGGACCGTTCCCGCGACGGCCTGGGGATCGGCCTGACGCTCTCCCAGAAGCTGGTCGAGCTGCACGGCGGCACGATCGAGGCGCACAGCGAGGGAGCGGGCACGGGGAGCGAGTTCGTGGTCCGGTTCCCCATCCTGCTCGAGACCGCGCCGCCGGACGCCGAGCCGGATCGGGCCGCCGGCTCGGCCCCCCACGTCCTGCGCATCCTGGTGGTGGACGACAGCGAGGATACCGCCGACACCATGGGGACGCTGCTCGAGATGGCCGGTCACGCCGTCCAGATCGCCCACTCCGGGCCGGCGGCGCTCGAAGCCGCGGCCACCTTCCGGCCCGAGGTGGTCCTTCTGGACATCGGCCTGCCGGGGCTCGACGGCTACCAGGTCGCCGAGCGCCTGCGCGCGGACCCCACCATGGCGGGCGTGACGCTGATCGCCGCCTCCGGCTACGGCCAGGAAGAGGACCGGCGCCGGTCCGCGGAAGCCGGGATCGACCGCCATCTGGTCAAGCCGGTCGACCTCAAGGAGCTGCAGGATCTGCTGGCGCTGGTGGGGGCGCGGCGGGGGGTGGGGGAGGAGTAAGGGAGCTACCCCGTCCCCGACACCAGATCATCCGCCACCCCGCCCGTCTCCAGCATCGAGCGGAGCAGCCTGGCATGCGTCTCGGCCTCCTGAGCCCGCCGCTCGTAGCGCTGGCGGGACGCCTCATTGCCGTGCTCGCGCGCTCGTTTCTCCATCCGGCGCGCCATCGCGGCGTTCTCCTCCAGGGAGCGCAGGGCCGCCCAGAGGGCCGCGTCGAGCGATTCGGACTGCTTGGCGAGCAGGCTCTCGGGGGAGAAGGCGTGCCCGGTGCGGCAGCGGAAGTGCAGGGGCTGCTCGCCGGGCCGCTCGTAGAGAGCGCCGCCGCAGTCCGGGCAGGTGAAGCCCGAGGGCTTGCCGTTCGGACCGGGGCCACCGATATCGTTGTCGTTCACACCCATCTCGTAGGGTTCCTCCTCCACGGTTCCGCAGTCCGCCGGGATGGCCGGACGGGGCTCGCGCGCGAGGCGATCGAGCAGGGGGCCGATGTCGCCGAGCGGGAGGACGTGGTCGACGTCGACGTTGGCGATGGCGCTCTCGGGCATGCTCGGATAGTCGGCCTCGCCGGGGTCCTGCACCACGGCGGCGCCGCCGCAGCGCTTGATGGCGGCCAGACCCGCGGTGCCGTCGTCGAGGTTGCCGGTGAGCACCACGCCGACGACGCGGGGGCCGAAGGCGCGGGCCGCCGTGCGGAAGAGCACGTCGATCGCCGGACGGTGACCGTTCTCGCTGGCGTTTCGCGACAGGATGACCCGGCCGCCGTCGATCGCCAGATGGTGGTCGGGTGGGGCGATGTAGATCTGCCCCGGCTCGATGGTCTCCCCTGACTCGGGATGGGACGCCGGCAGGCACCCCGACCGGCTGAGGATGGCGGGCAGCGCGCTCCGGCCGTACGGCGCCAGATGGAGAACGACGAAAACGGCGGCTGGAAAGTCGGGCGGGAGGTACTCGATGACTCCACGGATGGCGCTGACGCCACCCGCCGAGGCGCCGATCACGATGATGTCCCGTCCGGCAACTTCCGAGGTCGGCTTCATGGCGCGGAAAATATGCAGGGTGTGTGCCCCAGCCTCCTACCCGGCCTGCACCGGGGCGCGGGTGTCGAGCACCTCGCGGACCTTCTCCAGGAACTGCCCCGGCGGGAAGGGTTTCTGGAGGAAGTGCTGGCCGGCGTCGAGCACCCCGTGGTGGGAGATCGAGTCCTCGGGATATCCCGAGATGTAGAGCACCTGGATCTCCGGGCGCCGGTGGAGGAGGCGCTGGGCGAGCTGATTGCCGCTGAGGCCCGGCATCACCACGTCGGTGACCAGGATGTGGATGGGGCCGCGGTAGGTATCGGCGACGCTGAGGGCCTGCATGGCGTCCGGGGCGGAGAGCACCTTGTACCCCTTGCTCTCCAGGATCTCGACCGCCGGCTCGCGGATGTTGTCCTCGTCCTCCACCAGCAGCACGACCTCGGTGCCGCGGCGCGAGCGGCGGCCGGGGAGGGCAGGGCGCAGCGGGACGGCCTCGGCCCCCTCGGTGGCCTGGGGGAGGAGGATGACGAAGCGGGTGCCCTGGCCCGGCTCGCTCTCGACCCGGATCTGGCCGCCGCTCTGATGGACGATGCCGTGCACCGTCGCCAGCCCCAGGCCGGTCCCCTTGCCGCGCTCCTTGGTGGTGAAGAACGGCTCGAAGAGGTGCTCCAGCACCTCCGGCGGGATGCCGGGCCCGGTATCGCTCACGGTGAGCTGGACGTAGGAGCCGGCGGGCAGCTCGGCGGACTCCCCCGGAGCGAGCTCGACGCACTGGGTGGCGATCCGCAGGGTGCCGCCGGCGAGCATGGCGTCGCGCGCGTTGACCGCCAGGTTGAGGAGCACCTGCTCGAGCTGCCCCATGTCGACGTGGATGGCGCCGTTGGCCGGATCGAGCCGCACCTCGAGGCGGATGTGCTCGCCGATCAGCCGGCGGAGCATCGGCGCCATCTCCTCGATCACCTGGTTGAGGGACATCACCCGCGGCTGCAGCACCTGCTTGCGGCCGTAGGCGAGGAGCTGGCGGGCCAGCGAGGCCGCCCGCTCGCCGGCGCGCTGGATCTCCTCGACGTGGGCGCGCCGGCCGTCCTCCGGGGGCATGCCGTCGCAGAGCAGCTCGCACTGGAAGGCGATGGCGGCCAGCAGGTTGTTGAAGGAGTGGGCGATGCCGCCGGCCAGGCGCCCCACCGCCTCCAGACGCTGGGAGTGGCGCAGCCGCTCCTCGCTCGCCCGCAGCGCCTCCTCGGCCGCCCGGGTGGTGGAGACGTCGCGCAGGGTCCAGCGCAGCCGCGTCGTCCGGTTGTGATCATCGAGATCGCGGACGGCGGTCACCACCACCATGAACGGCTCGCGGTGCCGCGGCCTGACCCTGACCTCCAGCTCGCCGGCCGCCTCGCCGGCGCAGACGCGGGGGAGCAGGCCGCGGAAGGCCTGGCGGTCCGCCATCTCGATGCGGAGGGCGAGCGGCTTGCCGGTCAGCAGATCCCGGTGGATGCCAAACATCTCGGCGGCCACGCGGTTGGCCTCCTCCACGACGCCATGGACGTCGGTGACCAGGTAGCCGAACGGCGCCTCCTCGAAGAGATGGCGGTAGCGGTGGCGCTCTCGCTCCAGCGCCTCGCGGGTGCTGGCGAGCTCGTCGTTCTGCTGCTCGAGCTCCTCGTAGGCCACCTCGAGGTCGCCGAGCTGCTCCCGCAGGCTCTCGATCGCCTCGGTGAAGGGGGCGGGATCGGCGAGGCGGGCGGCCTCGCTCTCCAGCGCCCGCAACTGGCGTTGCGCCGAGGAGAGCTTGAGGATGGACGATCTTCTCGACATGAAACGAAACTCCCTCTTCAGTCTTTCAGTCCCGCGCGGG
>Ga0070665_100000158_pt1 | contig 124017 bp, 92 predicted proteins | sample KBSS13metaG_FD_65862 | JGI IMG/M metagenome (GOLD analysis project Ga0070665, IMG submission 65862) | Switchgrass rhizosphere microbial communities from Kellogg Biological Station, Michigan, USA - KBS S1-3 metaG | ecosystem: Host-associated > Plants > Roots > Rhizosphere > Soil ...
CGAAGCTCTAGCTTATCTGCCGGGCTTGGCTTTTCAGGTGGCGGCGACGACCTTGGCCGGCCAATTCCTCGGCGCCAAAGACCTCCGCCGCGCCAATCAGAGCGTGCTGACCGCCTGCCTGGCCTGCTTGCTCGTAATGCTGACAGCCGGCGCGGCGTTTTACTTTGGAGCCGAGGGGCTGGCGAACCTCTTTCTCGGAAACGAACAAGCCGACGTCGCCCGGCAGGCCGCGCCGCTCCTGCGGACGATCGCGCTGGGCATGCCGGCGCTCGCGCTGCTGACCGTGTTCACCGGCGCCCTGCGCGGCGCGGGCGATACGCGCTGGGCGCTGTTGTTCACGTTGATCGGTTTCTTGGCGGTGCGAATTCCACTGACCTATGCGCTGACTGATTGGATCAACTGGGGCGTTGAAGGAGCCTGGTACGCGATGGTGGCCGACCTCTATGTCCGCGCGGCACTGATCACTTACCGCTTCCGCCACGGCGGCTGGACCCGCGTCGAAGTGTGAGTCCGCTCCAAGTGCTCCGCGTTTGCCAACTGACCACACGGCAGCGCAGGCGCGAATTCGTCCCGTAGGTCACGCACTCCGTTCGTGACAAGGAACTACTCACCACGCGGATTGTGTCACGCACGGAGTGCGTGACCTACGAAGAAACGACGCTACTTTGCTGCCGCGGCTGCCGCCCCTGGCAGATGTTCACCTGGGTGGTAGCTCCGTTTGGCGTGTGTCACCACGTCTTGCCAGTCGAACCAGGCTGGTTTGAATTTTTGCTGCACGTACAGCTCGGCCTGGTCGAAGAAGTGGGGCGACTTCGGGTTGGCGCTCGAGCCGAACTGGATGATGCTGCCGGCCCGGACTTTGTCTTTCGTGAATTCGTACACGCCTACGTACGAATGCCCGACGACGCCAAATTGCGTCCGTCGCTCGGCTGAGATTGGCGTGTAGTACGTGTTGAAGACCACGCCCAGCGGGCCCGGCACGCCAGGGCAGGCCAGGCTGGGCGACTTGTCGTTAAATGGCGCGAGCGCCGCGTCGGCCACGTCGGCGTGACGCTGCATCCGGCTGATCTTACCCCAGGGCACTTTCCAGTCGCCGTAGAGCGTCATCAACTTGTTGGCCGCCACGCCGAGCGCTTCCAAACGACGAGTCGTGCTTTGCATCATCTCGGGTTTGAGAATCTCGCCCGGATACGACGAGCCATATAGTTCCTGATACCAGGCGACGCAGAGCGTGGTCTGCGTCGAGTCGACACTCGACCGGTAATCCCAATCGAGCAAGTGGGCCAGGTACGCGTCGAGCTTGCCGGCGAGTTGTGGATCGTCTTTTTGTAGTTTCTCGAATTCGCGTTTGTATTGCGGCAGCTCGGCCATCGGCCAGTAGAGCGTGGTGTCATAGCCCAGGCGCTGCCAGTCGTCGAACGTGGCGCCGTGCAGTTTGCGGAGCAAATGCCGCGAGATCTGCGAGCGCCGCTTGTCCTCGGTCTGTTCTTCGACCATGTACTTCGGGAAATCGCCTGGCGCGGGGTTCGCGTCGTCCGTGGCCAAAAACGGTGTGGCATTGCAGTTCTGCACGTAGGCCGACGGCGGATTCATGATCTGAGGCAACTCTTCGAACGTGTGCAGCCCTTTCCATTCGGTTCGCGGATCGCTGCCGTCGACCGGTTTCGTCCAATCGAAGGCCGGATCGCGGCGCGGGATGGCGCCGTTGTAGACGTAAAAGATATTGCCGTCCCGGTCGGCGTAAATCGTATTGAACATCTGCAGGTCCAGCCCCTGCATGCCGGCGCGCCAGTCAGTGAAGTTCTTGGCGCGGGTCATCTTGATCGCCTGCTTCAGCCGGCTTCCTTCGAACAGTTGCGCAATTCGGACGGTCAGATAGTGCGTGTCGTCTTCCTTGGCGACGACCGGCCCGTGGTGCGTCTTGCGGAAAATGCTGACCCGCTCTTCGACCTTGTTGCCCACGCGGACGCCGATCACGTCGCGCCATTCGATCGCCGTGCGGTAGCCGTCGCCGTACTTGTAATTCAGCGGGTTGGTCGGATCGTCGAACGTTTCGCGATAGGCGTCGGCAATGTCCGGGTTGTTCACCGTGTGCGACCAGCCGAGATACTCGTTATGGCCGATCGTGGGGATCGGTCCGCCGAAGAAGGTGCAGCCTGAGAAGCTCCAACCTTCGCCGCTCCGCAGATGCCCCTCATAGAATTGCCCCGGGCCAAACCACGGTTGGTGCGGATTGGCGAACAGCATCGTCGTGCCGTCTTTGGTCTTGCTGGGGCCGATTGCCCAGGCGTTCGAGCCGGTCGCCGCGCGGATCGTGTCTTGCAGCTTTTTGGGCGCCGACTTCGCCACGTGCGACTTGGTGAACAAAAAGTTCAACAGCGTGAATCGCTCGAAGGCCAGCACGTGCCACGGCTCGAAGTGGGCGATCAATCGCGGCTGTGCCTGCGGCGTGGTCAGCAGGTAATAGTTCAGCCCTGCCGCGTAGGCGGCGAACAGGCTCTGCGACTTCGGCTCCAGCCCAGCGAAGTCTGCCTGCGAGCGGCGGGCGACTTCGTAGGAATGGTTCAACAAGTCGCTCTCCAGCCCACGCTCACCGACGACCTCGGCATAGCGACCGAGGGCTTGCAAGTAAGAGTCTTCGACTTGCCAGAAGTAATCTTCTGCCTGCGCGTAGGCGAAGCCGAAGACGACGCTGACGTCGGTCGGCCCGTCGATGTGCGGCACGCCCCACTCGTCGCGAAAGATCTTGACGCTCTTGGCGATGGCCACCGGGTCGATCACTGGCGCGCTCTGCGCGGTCGTGGCGCCTTTTACGTCGAACGCGCTCTTTGGTTGCGGCGTAGCGGTCTGCTCAACTGTCGGCGCAAGTGCCGGTTCAGCGGCCAGCAACGTGCGACCGGTGAACAGTAAACCAATCGTCAAGCAGGCGATCCAAATGGGGCGCATGATCCAAGTCTCCTGGGCGGACGGCGAAGATGCGGAAGGCATAAGACAGGCCGGGCGAACCGAACGCCGTTAGCATGCCCTGCCCGAGGGCGCCGTGCAACTAGTCCACAGCGACTCAATCGAGACTACTGAGCAGAGTTTTGTCACAGAGCACGCTTTCCGGGAGGGCGAGGCTCCTGCCGAGCCGCGCGCCGGTAAATCGCGTCGCTTCCGTACACTACGTCGGAGCGACGAAGGATTAGCCACAGAGGGCACAGAGACCACCGAGTGGGGACGGGAGTGCGAATGTTAGCCGCAAGGCGCCAGCCGCGGGTTCTTCGCTTTGTCACAGAGCACGCTTTCCGGGAGGGCGAGGCTCCTGCCGAGCCGCGCGTCGGCAAATCGCGTCGCTTCCGTACAGTAACGTCGGAGAGACGAAGGATTTGCCACAGAGGGCACAGAGACCACCGAGAGGGGACGGGAGCGCGAATGTTAGCCGCAAGGCGGTAGCCGCGGGTTCTTCGCGCTTGTGAAACTGAAGCCGAGCTGCTTGCGTTATTCGGTGGAGCTGGCGCCGGGACCGCAGAGCAACGCGGCTCACTGGGTTCGGAAACCACAAAAACGACGAAGAACCCGCGGCTAGCGCCGTGCGGCTCACGACGAAGTAAGAAACCCGCGGCACGTCCCGGCGCGCCGGGAGCTCACGAATTCTCTCCGAGTCCTCGGCGCCCTCTGTGGCAAACTCTCCCCGTGTCCCTTTTCCGGCGCGGAGCTAAGACTTGTCGCCAGGCAGGTCGCCGGTGAATCCGGCGGCGCGTAAGGACTTGGTCGGCACCACGTCGATCAGTTTGATCGCTTGCACCTGGCCGAAGGGGATGATCACCTTGCGGGCTCCAATCGAGTCGGGCGTGCGGCGCTCGACCAGCAACAGGTTGTCGGTGGTCAGAAAGCCGTCGAAGGGTATCTGCTCGCCAAACGTGACGACGAGCACGCCCCGCCGCGGCAAGTCCTTGGGCCACTTGGCAAAGTAATCCCGCCAGGCCGTTGCGGCATCCATACCGTGAGACTCCGTTTGGTTTCGCGAAGAACAGCACTAGCTGTAACACAAAAAGCGTAGGGCGCCCAGCGAAGGCCGCTGCACGTTGCAGACCGGCGGTCACTGGACGCCCTACGGATGTAACCCAATTCTTCTCTAAGCGCCGCGACAGTTCACTTAGAAAAATAACTATTGCACGTCGTTGCTAGTAACAATTTGCGTGCGAATGGCCGGCCAAGGTTGTGACGAATAGGTGCCGCTGCTGAGCTGTGCCGTCGTTTGGATCGGCACGCCAGCCGGGTTGGCCTTCTTGCCTTCGGGTGTCATCAGCAAGCAATACACGAAGTAATCAATGTTTTCGTTGACGAACACCGTGCGACCGTCAGCGTAGGTTACGTTCACACCACCCGGGTGCTTGCTCGATGGGCGGCATTGCGACATATCGATGGCTTCACCGGTATCGGAGGTTGGGCCGTTGATAAAGACCGTGCTGGTCGACGCCTGGCCCGGCGGTGATGGGGTAAACACCGTCGCGGGATACCAAACTAAGCCGGAGCTTATTTCGGGGGTGTTGGTGCCTGCAGTCGAGGCGGCAACAAAACCGTTTGTCGTTCCGGTGCTGCTAAGCGTGTCATTCCAGACCGTGGCGTCCAGGTTTTCCGACAGCAGGATGGTGTTGGTCGTGCCGTCGTAGAACGATTCTGGCGATACTCGTTGTAGCTTGCCTGCCGCGACGAACGCGGGTTGCCCCGATGCTGGGGCCGGATTGAACTCCCAACGCGAAACAAACGCGCCATTGCCGGGCCAATCGCCGGGCACAACGAATTGGTACGATGGGCTCAGGGAGTTAAAGCTTGAGTTGGTGGCCGGATTGACGTCGACCATGCCGCAGTTGACGGCGTAGCTGGTCGATGGCTTCGACTGATCTTGCGTGTCGCTCGGGCAAGCCATGATCTCCATGTAGGGGAGCGAAGTCGACAGCGCAGGATTGATGTTACCGAGCTTGATCTGGTCGTAGACGTTACGGGCTTCCAGGTTCGGCAGGATGATCGTTGCCCAGCTGACCGGAATAATGCCGGCGTTGGTCATCAACGAATCACGATAACCAGGCAGCACTTTGCGCGAGGTCTTGAACTGCTCGATCGCCAGACCCAGGTTCTTCTGGTTGACGCTACACGAGTTGCGGCGGGCCGCTTCGCGGGCCATTTGCACGGCTGGCAAGAGCATCGCTACGAGCGTGCCGATGATGGCGATGACCACCAACAGCTCGATCAGCGTAAAGCCTAACCTGGACTTTGACTTCGAGACCAGACGCGGACGGCGGTTCATAGCGCTACCTCTTTATCCGTTATTAGTGCAGAAAGCACCCCTGAAGTGATCATCGGCTAGTCTAGCAAGCTGCGCCCCACATTAGCAAGCGTTTTGCGCCCGGATTTTTGGCCCTAAATCGATAGGTGGCAAACGGTTTACGACGCTGTAACCCTCGCCAAACGGCCGACCTGAACGATCACGATGGGCAAACGACCCAAATCAGCCCAAACCGCCCAAAACAGAACGCAATTCGGGGGTCCCGGGTAGGTCAAACGCCTCGAGAGACGACCAGGGAGGGAGTCCAAGACATTGGTCGCAACTGAGCGCAGCGACGCCGCCGGTAGCCGACGTCCCGAAATCTGTCGTCCGACCCCGGCAGGGGTCGTAGCGCATAGCCGGGGCGTCGGAGCGCAGCGAAGACCCCCGGTAGCGAAGTTCCGAAAAACGGTCGTCGACCCCGGCAGAGGTCGCACAACGAACAGGAATTCAGGCCTGCGACCCCGGCCGGGGTCGAAAGACGACGTTCGGTGGGCGCTGGCTTTCCGGGGGTCTTCGCTGTCGCTCGACCACCCGGCTATGCGCTGTGATCCCTGCCGGGATCAAAAAGCAATGCTGTGATTCCTGACGGGTACATCAATCAACGCCTTGTCCCTGCCGGGATCAAAAAATACTGCTCAGCGAATCGCGTCACGGCACGTTGTTCGACGTAACCACCTTGCTTCGCCAGACCTTGTACTGCTGATACTGCGGCGCCAGGTCTTGTGTCTCGATGAACGGTTCGCCGTTGGGCGTCGCGTTCCGGCCGTCCGGGGTCATTAGCAGCGAGTAGAGCTCGTAGTCGATATTCTCGTTTATAAACACGGTTCGGCCGTCGGCGTAGGTGACGTTCACGCCGCCGGGATGTTTGCCGCTGGGCCGGCACTGGCTCATCTCGGTGGCCACGCCGTTCTGACTTGTGGGGCCATTGATTAACAGCACAGGCTGACCGGCGTTGTCTTTTAACTTCGCCTCGCCGGTCCAGACCAACCCACTAGCGATCTCGGGCGTGTTCCAAACGCCCTGCGCTAGCTTCACGTAGCCATTCTGGCCAGCCGGAGAACGGCTGATGGTGTCGATCCAGACGGTGGCGTCGAGACTCTCCGACAGCAGGATTGTGTTGGACAAGCCATCATAAAACGTGTTCGGATCGACGCGCGGTAAACGGCCGGTTTTTAGACCCGACTCCCAGCGCGACACGAACGGCCCATTCGCCGGCCAGTCTGCCGGAATGTTGAACGTGAACGTGCTCTCTGGAGGCGATGACCAATTCAGCATGATTTGCTCTGGATCGAACGGGTTTTTGTCTGGCAGTCCGCAATTAACGACGTAACTCGTCGACGGGATCGACTGGTCCTGAGCATCGCTCGGGCACACCATCAATTCCATGTAGGGCATCGACTTCACGTCGGCCGGATCCAGCTTGCCGAGCTTGATCTGATCGTAGACGTTTCGTGCCTCGAGGTTCGGGAGGATCATGGTCGTCCAGCTCACGGGGATTAGCCCGGATTGGGTCATCAATGTGTCGCGGTAGCCGGGGAAAATCTTACGTGAGGCGGTGTACTGCGCGATGGCTAACCCGAGGTTCTTCTGATTGATCGAGCAGCTATTGCGTCGCCCTCGTCCTTCTGACATTTGCACTGAAGGTAACAGCATCGCGAGCAACACGGCGATGATCATGATCACCACCAGCAATTCGATCAGAGTGAAGCCGCGATTGGGCGCTGACCTAATTTTCCTGCTCAGAGCGCAATGAGAAGAACGGATCATGCTGCCACCTCGATTCGTTTTCAGGCTGAGCGCAGAACGCGCTTGATAGAAGGGAACATCGGAAAGTGTAGCCAGTTCGCGCTTCTCCCAGCAATAGATTTGGCCAACGATTCGTCGCTCTAAATCAATAGCCAGCAAATGGTTTGGGTCCGATCGACAGGTAGGGTGTGAGCGACGGAAAATCGCCCTAATGGCGATTCGGCCGGATGTGCGACCTCTGCCGCGTCGAAAGACGACGTGGGGTGCGCGATGGCATCCCGGGGGTCGTCGCTGGCGCTCGACCACCGGCTATTCGCTGTGATCCCTGCTGGGATCAAAATACCAATCGATGCTTCGCCTGCAGCGACTACGCCGGAGGGCTCTGCCGAGGTTGCGAACAAGTTGCCAATCGGCGTGTCCATTGAGGCGAACGTCCGCAGGCAATAACTAACGGAGACGTTATCCTGGTGCTACGCCTGTGGCTTTCGGGTCTTCCGGGATCGCTGCGGGCGGCTCTAACTAATCTTCCTCACGCGATAGATCATCCTTTGCTCAGCGATCCTCAACCTGCCGTGAACGATCCTGCGGACGCGCACGCTGGCGCGGCGCGCAGGCGATTGTCGCTGATCGATACGACGTCGATCATGATCGGCATCATCATTGGCGCCGGGCTGTACGAGACCGCGCCGCGCGTCGCCAATAATATTTCGAACGAGTACTGGTTGATCGCCGCCTGGGCGCTGGGGGGCGTGTACGCGCTGTTGGGCGCCTTGTGCTATGCCGAGCTGGCAACGGCCTACCCGGCCGATGGTGGCGATTACGTTTATCTGACGCGCGCGTTCGGCCGGCCGGCGGGCTTTTTATTCGCCTGGGCGCAGTTGTGGATCATTCGGCCTGGTTCGATCGGCGTGATGGCGTACGTCTTTGGTCGCTACGCCACGCAACTTTATGCGCTGGGGGAGCACTCGTTCGACGTCTACGCCGTGGCGTCGGTGGTGGTGCTCACGCTGATCAATATTGTGGGGCTGCAGGCCGGCAAGTGGACACAGAATCTTCTGACCGCGGTGAAACTCGCCGGGCTGCTCGGCGTGGTGCTGGTTGGGTTCCTAGCCCGTGCGCCCGCTCAAGAAGCGACGATCGCGACGCCGAACGAGGCGCTGGCGATCATCTTTGTGGTGTTCACCTACGGCGGCTGGAACGACCTGGCGTTTGCCGCGGCCGAAGTCCGCAACCCGGACCGCAATATCAGCCGCGCGCTGGTGCTGGGGACCTCGGCCGTGATGGCGATTTATGTGATTGTGAACATGGCGTTCTTGCACGCGCTGTCGTTCGATGGCGTGCGGGCCAGTAACGCCGTGGCGGCCGACGCCATGGCCGTGGGGCTGGGCGATTTCGGCCGGCGCGGGATCAGCGTGCTGGTTTGCATTTCGACGCTGGGATCCATCAACGGCATGATTTTGACCGGCGCGAGAGTCTATTACGCGATGGGGCGCGATCATCGGCTATTCGGGTTTCTCGGCCGCTGGAACTCGAAGTGGGGCACGCCGGCCACGTCGCTAGTGACGCAAGCGGCCTGCACGCTGGTGGCCGTGGTGGGTTTTGCAATGGTCGAATACGCCCGGCTGGGAGAGGCCGGCGCGGCCTCGGCGTCGAGCGGGTTTGAACGCCTTGTGATTTTCACCACGCCCGTGATGTGGTTTTTTCTGTGCTCGACCGGCGTGACGCTGATGGTGCTAAGGCAGCGCGAGCCTGGCTCGTCACGAGCGTTTCGCGTGCCAGGGTATCCGTTCACGCCAATCGTGTACTGCGCCGGCGCGGCGTACATCATCTGGTCGAGCCTGAACTACGCGCTGGCTAACGGATCGTGGGAAGCCGGATTGGCAGTGGGCCTGCTGGCGGCCGGCGTGCCGTTTGCGTTTCTATCCCGCGGGCGAGATTCGCAAGCCTGACAAAACGACGAAGAAAGAGTTTTGCCACAGAGGTCACAGAGGACTCCGAGAGAAAGAATGGAGTACATCTGATTGGTGCAATGGACGAGCTCCAACGATTCTCCCTCTTTTGAATTCTCTGTGTCCTCGGTGCTCTCTGTGGCAAAATCTTTTTCTGAATCACACAAACGTGTATGCACCGGCGAGATCACGCTGCGCGGGATAGTTTTCGCCGTTCGCGCAGTTCGCTGTAGAGGGCGAGGTGGCGTTCGGCGATCGTTCGCCAGGAGTATTGCTCGGACAGTCGCGCGGCTTCGGCGCCGTAGCGACGCGCCAGTGCACGGTCGGCGACGATTCGGTCGAGCGCCGCTGCCAACTCGGTAGGGTTTTCTGTGGGGACCATCAGCCCGGTCCGGTCCGGCTGAATCAGGTCCACCAGGCCAGGAATGGCCGTCGCGACGACCGGCCGCCCCGCGGCGTAGGCTTCGAGCAACACCAGCGGAAACGCTTCCCAGTCGCGCGAAGGCATCACCAGCGAGCGGGCGTTTTGCAGCAGCCACGTTTTTTTAGTGCCTGCCACGGCGCCGACAAACAGCACTCGATCTGCGAGGCCGAGCTGGCGCGATTGCTCTTCGAGCGCCGCGCGTTCTGCGCCGTCGCCGCCAATGACGACCTTGATATTTCGCTCGTGCATTTTTGCGAGTGCGGCAAGCAGCACATCCACGCCTTTGCGGCGCGCCAGCCGGCCGAGAAAGAACAGGTACTCTTCGCTCTGGATCGCCGGGGGGAGATCGCTCGGCCGCGCGGCCTGAGTGGCAAATGGCCCCAGATGAACGCCGTTCGGGATATCGACGATGTTGGCCGCCTGTGGGTAGAGCCGCAAGAACCCATCGCGCGTAAAGCGGCTGATGGCGATTGTGGCGTCGGCCATTTGCACGCCCAGCGCGTGCCGCTCGACCATGCCAGGCTTGACGATGCGGCAGTTCCCTTCGCGAACGTCACCGCCGTGGCTAGTGACAGCGATTGGCGTCGCCAGCCGATCTCGCGACAGGCCGGCCAAATATCCGCACGGGTAGACGCTGTGGCAATGGATCACGTCAAACCGCTGCCGGTCATTCGCGCGAATCAAGAAATGGCGGTACCAGCTCACCAGCCGCCGCGTGGAGATGAACCGCGGATGGCGAATCACTGGGTACGGGAACTCGTGGTCAGCGGGCCGCGTGCCCTTTTGTCGCGGCGCCAACACCGTCGGCTGATGCCCCATGGCCAGGAGCTCGCGCGCGAGCGCATCGACGACCAACTCCTGCCCACCAACTTTCGGCAGGGCTGTCTCGGTGTAGAAACAAATTCGCATTCGCGATTGCTCCAGAATCTGATTGTTTTGCGGCTGGAAGTGTCGCGAGAACCGTGCGAAGAGGCAACGTCGATTTCGACCCTGTGGCGCCGCGGTTCGAGCGAACTTCTTGCATCTTGATGCTAGCACCGCCATCGCCGAGGCAGCGGGTTGATTGCAATGGCGTGATTTCTGTAGATGGGTTACACATGCTCGGCTCCCAAATCGCCGTCTGCTAGTGAGCGCTGGAATGACTGTTACGGTTGCGCCAAAATCGAAACATGCGATCGCCGCGCCGGCGGAATCTGCACGTCCGCGCGAGCAGAAACCACGATCGCGGCGATGGCGGTTCGCTTTGATCGCGATCGTGCTCGTGGCGCTGGCGATCTATTGGGCCGGCGAGCGGCGCGTGCCGGCCGGCGCCGCCGAAGGCGCCACGCTCTCGGGCGCAATCGTTACACCGCGCGCGTCTGGCAGCAGCTTGCGTGTCGGATCTTTCAATATCCACGCCGGCAAGGGAATCGATGGCCAGCGTAGCATTCAACGCACGGCCGATTGCCTGCGCGGCATGGATCTGGTGGCGCTGAACGAAGTAGCCGGCGGACGGCCTTGGGAAGATTGGAACCAAAGCCAGCAGTTGGGCGAGGCACTGGGTTGCCAATGGTTGTTTGCGCCAACCGAGTCTCGGCTCGGACATGGTTCGTTTGGCAATGGATTGCTCACGCGCTGCAAGGCGCTCTACTGGCAGCGGATTCCACTCGACCTGGCCGGCGCGAACACGCATCGCAACGTGGTCGTGACGGCGATCGAAATCGAAGGAGTGCGGGTGAACGTGTTGCTAACGCACCTCGACTCGCGCGATCTTGCGCGCCGTCACAACCAGCTACGCGCCGTCGGCGAGCTCTTTTTGTCGCTTGCCGAACCGGCCATCTTGCTGGGCGATCTGAACTCGGGACCCGAGGATGAGCAGCTCCAGCGTCTGCTCGCCGCGCCGGGCGTCGTCGATGCAGTTACGGCGGGTGGCGCTGGTCCGGCGACTGGCCGGATCGACTGGATCCTGACCCGTGGGCTCCGCACGCTCGAGTCAGGCGTGGTCGACAACGGGGCGTCGGACCATCCGTTTGTGTGGGCCGAGTTGGAAGTGGCGAAGTAGAGCCGCGGTGGATAGCGGTAGATGGTCGAGCGCGCTGCTCGGCTCAGCAGGAGCTTCGCCCTCCCGGTGCGTCCTATCTCGCTGCCGGGCCCTGGTCCTTGACCGCGCCTGTTGGCCGTTCTATTCTGCGCTCGCCGTCTTCGCTTCGTTCTTGCTCTCTTACACAGGACACTGCTGTTATGTCCGCGAATCCACGGAACGCCATCATTACCGGTTCCGCCAGTGGCCTCGGTCGCGCGCTGGCGTTGCGATTGGCGCGAGATGGTTGGCGGTTCGCCCTGGTCGACATGAACGAAGCCGGGAATGAAGAAACGCTGAAGCTGGTGCGGGCCGCCGGCGGCGACGGCTTCACGCACAAGATGGACGTCGCTCGGCCGGAATCTTGGCAAGAGCTGCATGATCTGCTCCGTGATAAATGGACGTCGCTCGATTTGCTGGTCAATAACGCCGGCGTGGCAGGATCAGGCGAAGTCGGCAAGTACACGATCGACGACTGGCACTGGATCCTGGGTATCAACCTCAACGCCGGGATCTATGGTTGTCACTATTTCATTCCGTGGATGAAGGAAAACCCGCGCGGCGCCCACGTGATCAACACGGCGTCTCTGGCGGCGATGGCAGCGAAGCCAGGCATGGCCGGATACAACGTGGCGAAGGCCGGGATGTTGTCGCTCTCGGAAACGCTGTACGGCGAGCTGAAGCCGTACAAGATTGGCGTCACGGTGATCTGCCCCGCGTTTTTTCAGACCAACCTGCTCAACGACGGGCGTCTGGAACGGACCGACAAGGATTTCGCCGCCAAGATGATGCGGTCGGCGACGTTCACCGCCGAGGACGTCGCGAACGAAGCCGTTCGCGCGATGCAGAGCGGCGAGCTGTATGTCGTTCTGCCAAGGCAAGGCCGCACGTTCTGGCGTCTGAAACGCTGGTTCCCAAAGTACATTCTCAACATGCTGGCCAAAGAATACGTCAAGCAATTGGCGTACGAGGCCAAGCGCGACGGCCGCGCGCAAACGGCGCCACCTGCTAAAGAACGCCAAAAAGTTTAGGCCTTCAGGACCAGGAGCACGCATGCTACGTCTGAAGAGCAGCACTGCCCCGTGGTGGTTGGCGACGGTCGAAGAAAACCTGGCCGAGGTGTTGATCGACCACGCCCATTGCGAGAAAAAGGCAGCCGGCACGGCGATGAACCTGATCTTCGCCTACGTCGATCGCGTGGAGTTGGTCCGTCCACTTTCGGAGATCGTCGACGAGGAGCTCGATCATTTTCGGCAAGTGCTCGACCTGCTCGACGCCCGCGGCATTCGCTTTCGGCGTCTGGTCCCGAGCAGCTATGGGCGGCAACTGAATGACCTGGTGCGCAAGCAGGAGCCGGCCCGCGCGGTCGATCGGATGCTGGTGGCGGCGCTGATCGAGGCTCGCAGTTGCGAGCGCTTTGCGCTGCTCAAAGACCGGCTGGCCGATCGAGAATTGGCCGATTTTTACGCCAGCCTGTTCGAATCCGAAGCGCGGCATCACGCGACCTACGTGCAGATGGCGAAGCTTTTTGATCGGGATGAGGCAGTCGACGCACGGCTCGAAGAGCTCTCAACGGCAGAAGCCGAGATCATCGACCGCGGCGACCCACTAGCGCGGATGCACAGCTAGGCGTTTTGTAGGTCAGGCGCCCCGTGCGTGACGTCTTCTTGCGCTACATTGTCACGCACGGGGTGCGTGACCTACGGGAAAAGGGATCGCGCCCCTCCCGTCGATTACGCATCGACGTTCTACGACAGCATCATTACGGCGATGCCCATCATTGCGATGTCGCAGCAGCCGTGGGCGACCCAGGGGGCGACGATCGTGTCGTAGCGTTCGTACAGCCACTCGACGACTAGTGCGAAAACGAACAACCCGACGATGCCGATCGCGATCGAATACCACGGCGCCCAGTGATAGATGAACAGCAGGTGCTGCACCGTAAATGTCGCGGCCGGCAGCAGGTAGCCGAGCTTGCGGTTTCGCTTCACGATCAACCCGAACGAAAACCCGCGGTAGAAAAACTCTTCGAGCAGCGAGTTCAACAGCACGGTAAACGGCGCGACGAGCATCACGGTCGTTTTGTTCACGCCGAACTGGTGGTTAATCTTGTCAACGACGCCCGCTTTGTCGACAAGCAAATCACCGACGGTGAAGTAGACGCCGAGAAAAATCGCGGCGCCGGCCAGGCCCAGGCTGATCGCCAACGGCAGGCCGTTCCGCCAGTTGCGAAACTTCAAGATGTCGCGAAAGATCCCAATCTTGTGGCGCCAGCAGTGCCAGAGCGGCGGCGCGATGAACGCCAGTTTGTAGATCGAGTACTGGATCGGGCTGACGCTTGCGCCGGGCCCGTAAGCAATCGCGAAGGCAATCAACTGACACGTGATCACTGCCAACGGCAGGACGGCCAGTGCGACAAGCGTTGCCATGGAATGTCGCCCCGAAAAATGTGAGTCGTCTCTACCAACCCGAAGCGCCAGCGAGGGTTCTTTACGTCGACGACGATCGATTGACGAAGAACCCTCGCTGGCGCTTCGGGTTAGTGTGGATGCCCCGCCTATTCATGGCAAGTCTGGGCACTAGAACGTCTTGATCAAGCAACCGCCGTCGACCGTGATGACTTGCCCGGTGATGTAGCTGCCGGCTTCGCTGGCCAGCAGCAGCGCCGGTCCGGCCAGTTCGCGCGGGTTGCCCCAGCGGCCGAGCGCCGTGCGTGTCGCAAAGACTTGCTTCTCGGCGTCCGAGAGCATCTTACCTGGCAGGTCTGTCAAAAATGGTCCCGGGGCGATGCAGTTGACGGTGATGTTAAAGTCGCCCAGATCCAGCGCGCTGGCGCGAGCCAGGCCGATGAGCGCGCTCTTCGTGGCCGAATACGAATTGCGCCCTTCCTTCGACGCCAGGCCCATGATCGACGAAATGTGGATGATCCGTCCCCACTTCCGTTCTTTCATTTGCGGGACGAGCGCCCGGCTCATTGCCATGCAACTCGTCAGGTTCAGCTCGATGATCCGGTCCCAGGCTTCATCGGTGATCTGATCAATCTGTTGCGGAGTATTGCTGCCGGCGTTGTTGACCAAAATATCGACGCGGTCGAATTGCTTGACCGCTTCGCTGGCCAGGCGAGCGACGTCCGGGCGCTGGTTCATGTCGGCCACGATCGTTGCGCATTTGACGTTCAGGCCGGCGGTGATCTCGGCCGCCGCGGCCTTTAGCTCGTCGTCGTGGCGACTGCTGATCACAACGTTGGCGCCCGCCTCGGCAAAACCGCGCGCCATCGCCTTGCCCAGTCCCTTGCTGCCGCCGGTGACCAGGGCCACGCGACCGCTCAGATCGAAAAGAGGGGACGCCATGCGCAATTCTCCAGTTGGACGAGGCGAGGCCTAGTTGAATCTTTAAGGAGGATTAGAACCGCCGAGACGCGAAGGCGCGGAGGAAGGTTCGAAATTTCGAACGATTCGTTTCAGCCCATTCTTGAGCACAGGCACATTGAAGTTCAATAATAGCCCGACCTGTAGATTTGAAAGCTTGAGATACGTCAGCAACTGGGCTTCGTGGATCGGGAGCAATTTATCCACAGTTTTGAGTTCGACGACAATCAGCCCTTCGACGACAACATCTATCTTGTACCCGCAGTCTAAACGCACTCCTTTGTATTCGACGGAAAGCGGAACTTGTCGTGCGAATATCAAGGATCGGAGCGACAATTCGTGGCAGAGGCATTGCTCATACGCCGATTCCAATAAGCCCGGCCCAAGCTCCCGGTGAACATCAATGGCAGCGCCTATGATGGCGTTCGTAATCTCATCCGATCTCGGCGTCTCTGCGTCTCGGCGGTTCATTTCTATTGCTCACTTCTGCAGGCGCAAGGCTCGATCCCTCGGATGCGAGCCAAAATGAGCGGTGTATGCCTAATGCAGCCGACAGCACTACTTACCCAGTGCTTCGACGACCAGGTCGCCGACTTGCTGTGTGCTATACCCCATCTTGCCGGCGGCCTGGCTCTTCATCTTCGTGCCGGTGACGTGGCGAATGGCCTTGGCCACGCGCGCCGCAGCGGCTGGTTGGCCGGTGTGCTCAAGCAGCATGCCCATCGCGTTGATGGCGGCAATTGGATTGATGACGTTCTGGCCGGTGTACTTCGGCGCGCTGCCGCCCATCGGCTCGTACATACTCGTGCCGCCCGGATCCGGGTTGATGTTACCGCCGGCGGCCACGCCCATGCCGCCCTGCAGAATGCCGCCGAGATCGGTGATGATGTCGCCGAACATGTTCGTCGTGACGATCACGTCGTAGTACTCGGGGTTCTTCACCATCCACATGCAGCAGGCGTCGACGTGGTTGTAGTCGGCCTTGATGTCCGGGTATTCCTTGGCCACATCCTGGAAGGTTCGCCACCACAGGTCATGACCGTACGTCAGCACGTTTGTCTTGGCGACGAGCGTGAGCATCTTCTTCGGGCTGTTGCGCTTGCGGGTGTACTCGAACGCCCAGCGAACGCAGCGCTCGCAACCTTTACGAGTGTAAATGGCCGTCTGGCTGGCGACTTCGTCAGGCGTCCCTTTTTTCAGGATTCCGCCGACGCCGCAGTACATGTCTTCGGTGTTTTCGCGCACGACGACGAAGTTGATGTCGTCGGCCGTCTTGTCCTTCAGCGGAGTCTCAACGCCGGGGAACAACTGCACGGGGCGCAGGTTGATGTATTGATCGAGCTGAAAACGGAGCTCCAGCAGCAGTCCTTTTTCAAGGATGCCCGGCGCGACGTCCGGGTGGCCAACGGCGCCAAGGTACATGGCGTCGAACGTGCGCAGTTCGTCGACGGCGCCCTTGGGCAGAATCTCGCCGGTGCGCAGGTAGCGATCACCGCCGAAATCGTAGTTTTGTAGTTCGTACTTGAAGCCTTCGATTCCGGCCACGGCCTTCAGAACCTTGAGGCCTTCGGCGGCCACTTCCGGGCCAGTGCCATCGCCGCCGATGACGGCGATCTTCATCGTCTTGCTCGTCTTGTCGCTCAAAATAATCTCCCGCTCAGGCCGCCGCCCTCAGCATGGAACGCGGCCGGTCATGGACTTCCAGAAGGGAAAAGAAGCAGCGATTCTATCAGCCGTAGGGGGCGCCAACAAGTTTGGGAAAGGCTCGGGGCTTGAGGCTTGGGGCTTGGGGAAAAGGGAAGTAACCGTGAGCCGCGAGGCGCTAGCCGCGGGTGCTTCGAAGGGGTTCCCGCCGTGTCTGCGAGGAGTATCTCAGGCGGAGACTCCGTGCCAGATCGCGGCAACCTGCGGCTGGCAGCCTGCCCATAGACGGCGCGACGCAGGCAGACGATCATTGGAAGTCCGCCGCCTCCGCCGTGCGTCGATCGCTTAGTTTCCACAATGCACAGAATAATTTCATGTCCGAAGACGCCCCTCAGATTTCTGAACCAACTTTTGAGAACGATACGCTCCCGGCCGCGCTGGCCCGTGCACAGATCGAGCTACCAGCCGCGCAGGTCGAATTGCTTGATCGTTACTGTCGCGTGCTTTGGGAATGGAACGAGAAGTTGAACCTGACGCGGCACACGACGTACGAAAAGTTCGTCACGCGCGATCTGGTCGACACGCTTGAGTTTTCGAAAGCAATTGCGCCGGACGAACGCGTGCTCGATGTGGGCGCTGGCGGCGGCGTGCCGGGCGTGGTGCTAACGATCTTGCGACCGGACTTGACCGTGGTGCTGTCGGAATCGGTCGGCAAGAAAGCTCGCGCGCTCGCGGCGATGGTAAGCGGTGTGGGCTTAAAAGCCCGCGTTCACGCCGGACGCGCCGAAGAATTGCTCGCGCGCGAGCGATTCAATTCGCTGGTGATCCGTGCCGTGGCGCCACTGCCGAAGTTGCTTACCTGGTTCGCGACGCACTGGGGCGCGTTTGATCGATTGTTGATCATCAAAGGTCCCGCCTGGGTCGACGAGCGCAAAGCCGCCCGCGATCTGGGCCTGATGAAGAAACTGAGCCTGCGCAAAAAATCCAACTGGCCAATGCCCGGCACGTATTCAGACAGCGTGCTATTGGAGATCACACCGAAGGGCGCGGCAGAAGGGTAGGTCAGGTCCCTCGCAATTACACGCGATCCAAGGGGATAGACGCACCGGGAGGGCGAAGCTCCTGCTGAGCCGCGCGACGCATTTGGTCATGCAATCAAGAGGTATCACGCGGAGGCGCGGAGAACGCGGAGAAGAATTCTGCTTCCCGATTCTCCGCGTTCGATGTTCTTCCCTAAACCTGCCTGTTCGTCTTTTTTCGCGAGTTGGCGCCGATCGCGCTTCTCGGCTCAGCGGGAGCTTCGCCCTCCCGGATGCTCGATCAGGATGGATTGCGCGCAATACTAGTTCATTCTTCGCGATAGCACTCAACCTCAAGCGGCGTCGTCTCCACGCAGATCGCTGCGCGATAGCCTTCGGCGGCCGGTAAGTCATGCACTGCCCAGACATCAGCCGGCAATGAGGCCACGCGGACTGTGCGCCATGGTTCGTCGTCGCGCAGTCCGCTGGAGACGTCGAAGTCCGAGAGTGGCGTCGCCAGCCCAGTCCCCACGGCCTTGATCACTGCTTCTTTGCGTGTCCAAAACCGAAAGAACATATCGCTGACGTCGTCTGCGGCCGCTAGCAACTCGGCCTCGTCGGAGGTGAAGAAGCGGCGCGCGATCCCCAGCGCGTTCGGCATCTTGCGGACCGCTTCAATGTCAACGCCGATGCGCGGCCCGATCGTGAAGGCGAACAGCGCAAGGTCGCCTGAGTGAGACATGTTGAACGAAATCTGCTGCGCGGCTACGGGCTGCTCGATTCGCGGCTTGCCTTGCAGCCCATAATCGAAGCCGAGCTCGGCCGGGTCAACGCCTGCATAACCTGCCAGCAGTCTGCGGAGCGCCGCGCGGGCCGCAACATAGCGGTAGCGATGTTTGTTGAACTTGAATCTTGCGCCGCGGGCTCGTTCGTCTTCGGAAAGGCTGCGGCTCAGGGTATGGTCGGGCAGTGTGTCGTCGGACGCGCCGACGGGAGGTGAAATTCGGACCCGCCAGATGTGCGCAAGATTGGCGCGAAGCGGACTGGGTTTTGACGTCAATTGGTAAGCGTCTGCTGAGGTCATGAAACGGCGTTTTTTGCTGACCCGCCTGAAGGGAGGATGGCGTCGGGCTCAACGTGATCCGCATATCTTACTTGATTGCGCCAAGCGGCGCGATAGCACACGACGCAGAATCGGCGCCGCCGGCAAAGCTTCACAAACCGATTTCCAGGTGGCTGTTGGCCGCTGCGGCAAGGGGCCGATGAGTCCATAGGCGGACGCTACGAATCGTTCGCGCCGTAGGAAGGATCCTGCGGATTTTTCCATCGCCAGGAGGGCGAACGTATGCTCAGGCGCCAAGCCTGGTGGATCTTCTTGTTGCTGCTGGTTGTCGGTTGCAAACGCCCCATCAAGGTCGTGACCGATAGCCGCGTTACGGCGTTCCTGCCGAACGCGCACAGCAACGGGCCGGTTCGACCGATGACCGTGTCGGCTGGTAATCCCAATCAACGCAAGATTGCGCTGATCGATGTCGACGGCCTGTTGGTCAACCAGGTGATGACCGGCATGTCGAGCGAGGGCGAGAATCCGATCGCTCTGTTCCGCGAGAAGCTGGACCACGTCGCCAAGAGTCCCTGCTACGCGGGCGTTGTCATCCGCATCAACAGCCCTGGCGGCGGCGTCACGGCTTCCGACGTGATTTGGCACGATTTGCGGGCGTTTAAGGCCCAAACGCGACTGCCCGTCGTGGCCTGCCTGATGGATGTTGGCGCCGGTGGCGCTTACTACATGGCGACCGCCGCAGACCATGTCGTGGCGCATCCTACGACGATTACCGGCGGTATTGGCGTTGTGCTGAACTTGTACAACCTGGAAGACGCAATGCAGTACTTCCAGATTATTCCGACGACCGTGAAGGCGGGCGAAAACATCGACGTTGGGTCGGTGATTCGGCCGCAAACGCCCGAAGGGCGTGAGATCCTGCAGACAATGGCCAACGAGTTCCACGAGCGCTTTCGCAAGGTCGTGCTGTTGAGCCGTCCGCAACTGGTTGACGCGCCGGCTGACGTCTTCGACGGACGTGTCTTCACGGCATATCAGGCACTGAAGCTGAAGATGATTGATTCGATCGGCTATCTCGATGACGCGGTCAACGTGGCTTCCGAATTGGGTGGCGCCCCCGGAGCCCAACTCGTCGCCTTCCATCGAGTCCACGACAAGGCTTACACGCCGTACGACGTGACGCCGAACGTGCCAATCCAGACCACGTTCATGCCCTTTAGCGTGCCTGGCCTGGAGCGAACGAAGTTGCCGACGTTCCTCTATCTCTGGCAGCCGGATCCGACGTACGAGCGATTGTCTGGTAAGTAAAGTCATGCCAACTGGTCCCGCGGCGTCCAAAATCGCCGCGGGACGTGGTCCTGTCGTAGCCAATCTGGCTGCCTAATCGCCACATCCTTCTACGCATTCTGCGTATTGGGCGGTTATTGTTCCTCAGCGCCAACGGTTTCGTTGGCGTCTCGCCGCGAGAATCTTTGCGGACGAACATCCGTCGCAAATAAAACAGCGCCCAGTGGGTCTGCGTCATTTGCACAAAATCGGGATTACTGCAATGTTAGCAATTAAACCCGACCTGAAGGCCCATGCCCCCGTAGTATAACCGGGGCCGGTGCGGCCGGGATTTGCTCGAAGGAGCCCAAAAACAGCCCTCATAACAGGCACAGCCATCACGGACGGTGGGCCTGAGGCAAGATCTAGGGGCAGGCGCGTGGTTTGGTGCATGGAGGCAGCCCGATGTGTCCGATAGCGACTATGAGAGTCTGGGTATTTTGCGTTGAGTGCGAAGACTGTGACGGGCAACAGCTTGTTCGCAAGTCGAACGCGAAACTGCATACTCGTTGTTCCTGCGCTATGCAGGAAAGGCGATCGAGTCGCCCGAACACACCAACTCGGCGATGCGTGCTAGCACGCCGTCGGGTTGCGAGCCCACCATTACGACTGCCATGCGACTATTTACCCTGGTGTATCGAAACATCACGCGGCGCCGAGTTCGTTCGGCGCTGACGGTTTGCGGCATGGCTGTGGCCGTCGCGGCCGTGGTAGCGCTCGTAGGTATCGCCGACGGATTCGAGCGCTCTTTCACGTCCCTCTTCGAAGGGCAAAACACCGATATCGTCGTCTCGCGCGCTCGCAGCGCGGATCGCATGACGAGCGAGCTCGATGAGTCGCTGCGGCCGAAAATTGCCGCTGTATCGGGCGTCGAAACCGTTGAGCCCGTGTTGTACGACACCGTGGCTTTGGCCGAACTTCCAACCGTTCCGGTCGTGCTGCAAGGGATGTCGCCCGACAACCAATCTCTGCGAAAGCAGCGGGTTATCTCGGGTGTGTCACTGAAGAATGGCGACCACCGCAAAGTAATGCTGGGCCAGATGCTGGCCACGAATCTCGATAAGAAAACCGGCGACACGATCGAAATCTACGAAGGTGAGCCGTGCGAAATCGTCGGGATCTACAACCGCGATAACAGCTTTGAAAACGGCGCCATCATCCTGCCATTGGCAGAGCTACAGCGGATGCTAGGGCAGGAGGGACTGGTAAACATGTTCAATGTCACCGTCGCGCATCCGACCTCCGAAGCTGGCATTCAGACGGTCGTCAACGAGCTGAACAATCTGCACCTGGGCATCTCGGCGATGGGGATGCATCAGTACGTGGCGACCGACACCAAGATCCAAGTCGCCAAGGCCATGGCCTGGAGCACGTCGGCCATTGCCCTGGTCATCGGCGCGATTGGGATGCTGAACACGATGGTCGTCTCCGTGTTCGAGCGGACCGCCGAAATCGGAGTTTTACGAGCCATCGGGTGGCGCAGAAGCCGGATTTTTCGCATGATTTTGCTCGAATCGGGCATTCTTTGCGTCGCGGGCGCGGTTTTTGGCACGCTGCTTGCCCTGCTTATGACCTTTGCCCTAAGTCGCGCGCCGGCCACCAACGGGCTAATCAGCAGTGAGGTGGCCCCGCTAGTGATTTTGCAAGGCTTTTTGATCGCGATGTTGATCGGGATCTGCGGGGCAATTTATCCGGCGATCCGCGCCACTCGGCTGCTGCCGACTGTGGCCCTGCGTCACGAAGGTTAATCGTTCACGTATTGGAATTGAGAGCACGAGACTTTGACGAGGCAAGACGCACTGTCAGGCACGAACATGAAAAACGTTGTTTCCTTATTTCCCGCACAAGGGGCTGGCGCCGCCGGCCGTCAGGCTCGCACCGTGGTGGATGTGTTCCGCGGTCGCGCTGCGGCCCACCCCGACCGCGTCGCCTTCTCCTTCCTGGTGGATGGTGAAGAGCAGACACGGACTGGCACATACGCCGAGCTCGATCGACAAGCCCGCGCCATCGCTGCCCGCTTGCAACAGGTCACCCAGCCGGGTGACCGCGCGCTATTGATGTACGACGCCGGCCTGGAATACATCGCTGCGCTGGCTGGTTGCTTGTACGCAGGCGTGGTGGCTGTGCCGGTCTTTCCGCCAGATCCCGTCCGCACGGCGCGCACATTGCCACGCTTGGAAGCGATTGTGAACGACGCCCGCGCGACAGTGCTGCTGGGCGCCGCGACCGATCTCGCCTGGGCCGGGTCGCTACTAGGGCAGCTCCCTGGACTGAGCACGCTGGTTTCGAGTGACGACATCGAGCTCAGCCTGGCAGACAAATGGCGCGAGCCGGCGATTGATCGCGGCACGCTCGCCTTTTTGCAATACACGTCCGGTTCGACCGGCGCGCCCAAGGGCGTGATGGTCCGTCACGGCAACCTGTTGGCGAACATGGACCAGATGGAGCGGACAATCGACATCGACGACGCCATCGCCTGCACCTGGCTGCCGGCCTATCACGATATGGGTCTGATCGGCGGCATTTTTCAATGCTGGTACAGCGGCCGGCACAACGTGATGTTGGCTCCGCTCGCGTTCTTTCAGCATCCGCTCCGCTGGTTGCGCGCGATCGAGCGCTACCGCGCGACGACAATCGCGGCGCCGGACTTTGCCTACGATCTGTGCGTCCGCAAAACGACGCCAGAGGAGCGAGCCACGCTCGACCTGTCATCGTTGCGGCTCATTCTCTCTGGCGCAGAAACGGTGCGCATCGAAACCATCGACCGCTTCGTCGAAACATTTGCCTCGTGCGGCGTTCGTCGCGAAATGTTCATGCCCTGCTACGGCATGGCCGAAACGACGCTCCGTGTAACGACCAGCCCACGCGGCGTCGGCCCGACGCTACGGCATTTTGACGCCGCGAAATTGGCGCAGAATAAGGCGATTGAAGTCACTGCGAATGCAACGCCGTCGCAGACCACCACGCTTGCCATCGTCGGCTGCGGCCAGGGCATCGCCGAGCAGGAAGTTGTGATTGTTGATCCGCAGACGCTGGAACCATTGTTCCCCGGTCAGATCGGCGAGATTTGGGTCGCTGGCCCGCACGTCACCGCGGGCTATTGGGGGAAACCGGCAGAGACGGAGCAAGTCTTCCACGCTCACACCGCGTGCGGACAAGGCCCCTTCCTGCGTACCGGAGACCTGGGCTTCCTGAATGGTGGTGAGCTGTTTATCTCCGGCCGGCTGAAAGATCTGGTGATCGTGCGCGGTCGGAATCATCATCCGCAAGACCTGGAACACACGTCCGAAGAATCGCACGAGGCGCTCAAGGCGCACGGCAACGCCGCGTTCTCGGTCGATGTCGACGGGCGCGAGCGAGTGATCATTGTCCAGGAAGTTGCGCGGCCGAAAAAGTTCGATCTCGAACAAATCTCGCACAGCATCCGCGAAGCGATCCTCTCGACCCACGACGTGGTGCTCGACGGGGTCGTGCTGGTTCGCGCCGGCAGTGTGCCCAAAACGACCAGCGGCAAAATCCAACGTCACGCCTGCAAAGCGCAGTTCGTGGCTGGCGAGCTAACCGTGTTGCACGAGTGGCAAGCCACGAGTGGCCGTGGACACGCCACGATCAACGCGGCCGACTATGTTGCTCCGCGCACAGAAACCGAACGGCTGCTGGCGGACACTTGGGCCGAAGTCCTGGGCCTGGATCGCTGCGGCGTCTTCGATAACTTTTTCGATCTCGGCGGCCATAGCCTGATGGCGACGCAATTGATCAGCCGCCTGGCCCCGCGTTTTGGCGTGGAAATTCCGCTGGGTGAGTTGTTCGACCGGCCTACAATCGCCACCCTGGCGGAATTGATCGACACCCGCCGCGCGGCTCAAGCGGCGGCGGACGTCGACGCCGAACGTGATCTGCTGGACCGCCTGGAAAACATGTCCGAGGCCGAAGCGCGGGCGCTGTTGGGTGAAGACCGGTCGACCGGTCGGCAGGCAGACCTTCCGCGAAACGCTGTTCCGGCTGCGTCGCGCGCAGCGCAGGGCGCTGGCGCGGCTTCGAACGGACGTCAAAACACGAATACCATCAGCGGCAAGCAGATCATTATCTCGGTCGGCGATCCCAATGGCGCTGCCGAGCGGGAAACGCATCGTTCTTAATGAAACACGGATCGCTTCCGACAGCTTAACCGCGAATGCCCGATTCCAACCTTAGGCAACACGGCAATCGCACACTCGACGCAGGATCATCAAGAGGCGTGGCGTGTCCAAGCAGACTTCGAACGACCGGATCGAACAGCTTTCGCCGGCCAAGCGAGCTCTCTTCGAGCAGTTGCGCCGGGCCGAAATCGCTGCGCAACGCCCAGCCGCGATCGCGCCGCGCGGAGCGAACGCCGCTGCCCCGTTGTCGTTTGCGCAGCAGCGGCTCTGGTTTCTCGATCAACTCGAACCAGGCAACCCGGCGTACAACGTCGCCACCGCTGCGAGACTGACCGGCCGGCTCGACGCCGCGGCGCTCGAAGCGGCGTTGCAGGCTATCGTCGATCGGCACGAATCGCTGCGAACTACGTTCCGCGCCACTGACGGTCGCGCGGAGCAGGCAATCTCGCCAGCGGCTCGCGTTCAAATCAGTTTGGTAGACGCCCGCGATTGGCCAGTCGCAGACCGCGACGCGCGGCTCAAGCAACTCGCCGCCGATGAGGCCCTCGCCCCCTTCGATCTGACGACCGGACCGCTGCTGCGGGCGACGCTAGTGCGAGTCGACAATGCGGAGCATGTGCTGCTGTTGACGATGCATCACATCGTCTGCGATGGCTGGTCAATGGCCGTGCTGCGGGACGAAGTCGCCGAGCATTACGCAGCAATCGTCGACGGTCGGGCGCCGCGAGTGCAGGCGCAACCAATTCAATACGCCGACTTCGCCACCTGGCAGCGCGAACAATTGCAAGGCCCGGCGATTGAACGCTTGCTCGGCTATTGGTCGCGACAATTGGCCGGCGCGCCTGAAGCGATCGAATTGCCACTGGATCATCCACGCCCCGCTACGCAAGGCTGCCGCGGCGATGTGCGACGGTTGCGATTGACCGGCGCGTTGGTCGCTGAACTGCGCCGCCTGGCCAACGAAGAAGGCGCCACGCTGTTCATGACGCTGATGGCCGCGTTCCAGGTTCTGCTGGCTCGCTACAGTCGTCAGAAAGATGTCTGCGTCGGCACGCCCATCGCCAGCCGCTCGCGGGCTGAGCTGGAACGCTTGATTGGCTTCTTCGTCAACACGCTCGTGATCCGCGGACGCCTGGAAGAGAATCCCACGTTCCGGCAATTCCTTGCGCAACTTCGCGAAACCACGCTCGCGGCGTACGCCCATCAGGATCTGCCATTCGAGCGACTGGTCGAACACACCCGTCCAGCCCGCGATACCAGCCGCACTCCGCTGGTGCAGGTGATGTTCGTGCTGCAGAACATCCCTCTGCGATCGCGCGAGGTGGCAGGCTTGTCGATCTCGGACGTCAGTTTCGACCACGCGCCGATTTCGAACTTTGATCTGACGTTAAACGTCGACGAACATCCCGGCCAGCTTGACCTCTCGCTCGTCTTCAATGTCGATTTGTTCGAACCTGAAACGATCGAACGAATGCTGGCATGCTACGAGGTGTTGCTCCGCGGAATTGTTGGTAATCGTGACGCCCGCGTGCAGGCCCTTCGACTGGTCGATCCTGTTGCGGCTCGCAAGCAGCTTGCCGATTGGAACGACACCGACGCGGCCTACCCGCAAGACACCTGCGTTCACGAAATGATCTCGGCCCAAGCGCGGCGCACGCCAGACGCCACGGCGCTGGAGACCGACCAGCAAAAAATCAGCTATGCCGAGCTCGATCGATGCAGCAACCGGCTGGCCCGCTACTTGATTGAGCGTGGCGTTGGGCCGGACGTGCCCGTTGGGCTTTGCCTGGATCGCTCGCCGGAATTGATCATCAGCTTGCTGGCGGTTTTGAAGGCCGGCGGCGCGTACCTTCCGCTCGATCCGGCATACCCGGCGGCGCGACGGCAGTACATGATCGAAGACGCCCGTCTAGCGCTGGTGGTCACCAGCAGTGACGTCGCGTCGCGGTTGCCGGCTGGCGATTTCGCTCGTGTTCTCGTCGACACCGACGCCACGGCGATTGCTGCCTGCGATGATTCGGCCTTGCCGCGGCATGCATCACCGCGAAATTTGGCGAATATCATCTACACATCGGGTTCCACTGGTCAGCCCAAGGGGGTTGAAGTCGAACATCGTGGGCTGGTGAATCACGCCGCCGAGTTCGTGCGACTTTACGAGATGGGCCCAGGCAGCCGGCTGCTGTTTTACCTTTCGCTTAGTTTTGACGCGGCCGCCGAAGAAATTTTTCCGGCCCTTACGAGCGGCGCCACGCTCTACGTCCATCCGCATCCGGCTGAGCTGTCTGGGCGGGAGCTGCTGTTGTGGACGAAGGCCCACGACGTGAACCTGCTTCACTTGCCGCCGGCGATTTGGACGTCGCTGGTGGACGAAGTCGATTCCGCCGGCGGGGCCTCCGCCGCGCATCTCCGGTGTGTCATCACTGGCGGAGACAACGTTCCGCGCGAGCATGTGCGGCGGTTTCGCGAGGCGACCGGCGGCGCCGTGAAGTTCGTGCTGGCTTACGGAATCACCGAAGCGTCGATCACCACTACGGTCTGCGACGGCGCGGCGGCAGCCCCTGCGAGCGCGTCAGGTCGATTGCCGATCGGCCGACCAATTGCGAACAACCGCGCCTACGTGCTGGACGAATCTGGCGAGCCGACTCCAATTGGCGTGCCGGGCGAACTCGTCGTTGGCGGCGTCGGCGTGGCGCGCGGCTATCGCGGTCGCCCAGACGCCACGGCCTTGAAGTTCACAGCCGATCCGTTCGACACGCGCCCAGGCGCGCGGACCTATCGGACCGGCGACCTGGCTCGCTTCTTGCCGGATGGCAATTTGGAATTTCTCGGCCGGCTCGATTTGCAGGTCAAGATTCGCGGCTACCGGATTGAGCCGGGCGAGATTGAAGCGGCGCTCAATGAACATGAGCGAGTCATTGAGTCGATCGTCGTGCCACATCCGGATGGCGAGACAAAACGATTGGCGGCCTATGTCGGCTGCGGCGATGGCCCGCTACCGAGCGAGACCGACCTGCGGGCGTTTCTTGCCGGACGGCTGCCCGCCCACATGTCGCCGGCGTCGCTGACGATTTTGGAACACCTGCCGCGACTGCCAGGCGCCAAGGTTGACGTCAAATCGCTACCGGCGCCGTGCTGGCAGCGCAGCGAGCAACACGCTGACTTTGCGCCGCCGCAGAACGACATCGAACGCCGGCTGGCCGAGATCTGGCAAGAAGTCTTGGGCCTGGACCGCGTAGGCGTCCACGATAATTTCTTCGATCTCGGCGGCGACTCGATTCGCAGCATTCAGGTGGTCGCTCGCGCTGGTGCCGCCGGCCTGCGGTTCACACCAAAGCAACTGTTTCAAAATCAATCGATCGCGGAGCTCGCCCCACTGGTCGGCACGGCGCCGGCCGCCTGCGCCGAGCAAGGCCCGGTTGTTGGGCCAGCCCCGCTGATTCCGATCCAACGACGGTTTTTCGAACTCGATTTGGCCGCGCCGCAGCACTTTAACCAATCGCTACTGTTCGAAGTTCGCAAGCCAGCGACGTTTGAGACACTCGCCCAGGCGATGACGATGTTGCTCGCACAGCACGACGCGTTGCGCATGCGGTATCGCCAGACGAGCCCAGGCGAGTGGGAGCAGGAATGTCTGCCTCTGGCCGACGAGAGCGAACAAAGCGCACAAGCGGCGCTGGAGCGGATCGATCTGACGACTACACCCGACGCAAATCTGGCGGAAGCAATCGATCGCCATTCGGCGGTCGCGCAAGCCAGTCTGGATTTGCAGAGCGGCCGGCTGACGCGGTTCGTTTACTTCGATCTCGGGCCGTCGCGACCGGCTCGATTGCTGATGGTGATTCATCACCTCGTCGTCGACGCTGTGAGCTGGCGGATCTTATACGGCGATCTCAACCTGATTTGTGAACAGATTGCCCGTGGCCAACAGCCGCAACTACCACCCAAGACGACCGCCTTCCGCGATTGGGCCCTGCGCTTGATCGATTACGCCGAGAGTGACGATGTTCGGAGCGAGTCAACGGCTTGGACCGCGGATCGGCCAGTTGCGCGGCCACTGCCGTGCGATCGCACGGACGGGTCAAATGTCGTCGCTACTCAAGACACGGTGCATGTCGAACTTTCAGCCGAGCTGACGCAAAGTCTGCTCGGCGAGACGTCGAACGATTTTCGGGCTCGACCGCACGAACTGCTGACAGCGGCCCTGGCGCAAGTCGTCACGCGCTTTAGCGGTGGAGACGCCGTGGCGTTCGACCTTGAAGGTCATGGACGAGAAGACCTGTTTGCCGACGTCGATCTGTCACGGACCGTCGGATGGTTCACCTCGGTCTACCCGGTCACGCTCGAGCGGCCTGCTCTCAATCAACCGGTCGATTGGGTGCGGGCAATCAAGGAACAACTTCGCGCCGTGCGAAACTCGGGAGTTGGCTACAACGCGCTCCGCTGGCTGTCGACCGACGCCAGCGTGCGACAGCGCCTGGCCGACGCGCCACGACCTGAGATTGCGTTCAATTACCTCGGCCAGTTCGATAACCTCACACCGACTGACGCCGTATTGAACCTGGCGAGCGAGCCGCGTGGCCCGGAGCGCAGCCCCCAGGGAGTGCGCTCTTATTTGTGGGAAATCGATGCATTGGTCCATGGCGGCCGGTTTCAGGTCAACTGGACTTTCGGCAAGTCTCATCACCAGCGGGCCACGATCGAGCGGCTGGCCAATGAGTACCTGGCCGAGTTGAAGCGAATGACCGATCAATCGCAGGCCCCGGGCGCTACGGTCGCCACGCCCACGGATTTTCCGCTGGCCGAAATCGACCAACAAGACCTCGATCAATTGGCGGCGCTACTGGGGCAAGAGGATTAGGGCCGCAAACGCCTAACGTACGATGAAGAACGTCGAAGACATCTTTCCGTTGGCCCCACTACAGCAGTTGATGCTTGCGCATGAGCTTGCGCAGCCCGGCTCGGGATTATTGATTGAGCAATTCTACGCGACGATCGTCGGAGAATTGGACGAGGCCGCGTTTGCGCAGGCGTGGCAATCGGTCGTCGAGCGACATGCTTTATTGCGAACATCGTTTGCCTGGGAAGGGCTGAAGAAGCCAGTGCAGATCGTTCGCCGGCAAGTAGCGGTTCCGTGCGAACAACTCGATTGGCGCGAACTGGACGAAGACGAGCAGCACCTGCGGCGCAAAGAACTGCTCACCGCCGACGCCGCCAGCACGTTCGATCTGACCAAGGCGCCGCTAATCCGGCTGCGGTTGGCTCGGGTCGCCGACGACCAGTGGTTTTTTCTCTGGACTTGTCATCACCTGGTGCTCGATGGCTGGTGCCTGGGCATTGTGCTGCGTGACGTCTTCGAGAGCTACGAATCATTGCGGTATGGCGCCACGCCGGCGCTTGATCCGCCAGGCGCGTTCCGAGATTACATCACCTGGCTCTCCGCGCGCGATCCGGCCGAGGCCGACGCCTATTGGGCAGCGCAGTTGGCCGATTGCCCGCCGCCGCTCCGGTTGCCAGTCGAACACGCGCGGGCCGTGGCAATATCGGACGACGCGAGCCACGGAGAAGTAGAGCTCCGCCTGTCACCATCGTTCACCACAAAGCTCGGCCAGGCCGCCCTCGCGCAACGGACCAGTCAGAGCACGCTTTTGCAGGCAGCCTGGGCCGTCTTGCTGGCGCGTTACGCCGAGCGCGAAGACGCTGTGTTTGGCGTTGCAGTCGCCGGGCGTCCGCCGCAGGTGGCGCGCATCGAATCGATCGTCGGCCCGCTGGTGAATAATGTGCCGTTGCGGCTACGAGTGGGGGTAGACGACCGGGTGACAGATCTCTGCGAACGCTTAGGGCATCAACAGGTCGACGCTCAGCCATTCGAGCATTGCCCGCTGGATCAGATCCTGCGCGCAGCCGGTCTACCCAGCGCCCGACGGCTGTTCGACACGCTCGTGATCTACGAGAATTATCCGTTGCATGGTGCGATTGAACGCAAGGTCGGCAGCCTGACGCTCCGAGAGATGGACGGCACCGCCACGTCGAGCTATCCGCTCACGCTCGTCGGCTTGCCCGGCGACGGACTGACGCTGCGGTTACTGCATGATCGGCGCCGCTATGAAACAGAAACCGCGGCCCGCTTGCTGCGCCAGGTGGGCACGCTGTTGAAGCAAATGGTTGAGCAACCCGGCGCCAGCGTGCGCGATTTATCGCTCACAGAGGGTGCAACCACGCCGCGTGTTGCTACCACGCCAGAGCCGGCGATTCGCGTTCTCGATTTCGCCGGACAGCCTACCCCTGTTGGGATGCCAGGATCGCTATGGGTTGAGAATGCCAATCCAACCGGCGAACCCAAATTGGCGTGGCGAGATACGGGCTATCGCGCGGCCGTGCTGGCGGATGGCAGCATCGAATACCTCGGCGCTAGCCATGCACAGCTACGAATTGGCCGGCAAAATGTCGACCCGCACGAAATTGCCACGGTCTTGTCGCTTCATCCATTGGTCGAGCGAGCGATCGTTCATGATTGCGCGGATCGGCATGGCGACATGCAACTGGCCGTAACGCTCGTGCCGGCGAAAGCCGCGCTCGTGGCGATCGACTCAGGCCGGCACGGCCTGCTGTTGGGGCAGTTGCGAAAATTTGCCGACGAGCATCTGCCAGCGGCGCTCGTGCCGACAGTCTGGCGAACGGTCGACGCGTTGCCGCTCGACGCTGCGGGCAATGTCGACCTGGCTGCGCTGGCCGATCCGATTCGCCCGCGCGGTGAATTGCCGGAGCCATTTGTCGCCCCACGCGACGAACTGGAAACGCGCCTGGCGGCGATCTGGAGCGAAGTATTGGGAGTTGAACCGGTTGGCGTGACGGATAGCTTTCTCGATCTGGGCGGCTATTCGAGCCTGGCGGTGACGCTATTGGCGCGGTTGGAAGAAGAATTTGGTCGAGGGCTGCCACTGGCCGCCATGTTCGACGAACCGACCGTGGCCCACCTGGCGCGGCTGTTGCAAAAGGCGCCTGTCGCGCCGGAAGAAATCTCGCTGGTGCCGATTCAGCGCAACGGATCGCAAGCGCCGCTGTTTTGCGTGCACCCGGCCGGCGGCACGGTGTTCTGTTATCTGGAGCTGGCTCGGCATCTTCGCGGCGACGTTCCCTTGTTCGGACTGCAAGCGCAGGGGATCGACGGCACGCTGGCTCCGCACACCACGATCGAAGCGATGGCTGCGCATTACATTCGCGCGATGAAGACCGCGCAGCCTGCGGGGCCGTATCGCGTTTGTGGCTGGTCGACCGGTGGCATCATCGCCTTCGAGATCGCGCGGCAGTTGCGAGACGCGGGGGACGAAGTTGGGTTGGTCGCTCTGTTCGACGCCGGCATCCCGCGCCCTGGCGAAAATTTTGGGGAGGCCGATATCGCTCCGATGCTCGGCATGATGTTCCCGGGCGAAGACCCAGAGAAGCTCAAAGCGCTGCAGTCGCTGCCGGCCGCTGAGCAGTTGGAATACTTCCGCGGGCGGGCCGAGATGACACAGTTGCTGGTCGCCGGCGCAGGCGCCGCGCAGGCGCAACGCATCTTCGAAGTCTTCCAGGCGAACATGCAAGCGGCCGTGCAGTATCAGCCCGAAGCGATCGATGTGAAGGTCACGCTGTTCCGCGCTGCCGACGACGGCACGCCGATGCACGCCGATCCAGTGCTTGGCTGGGGCCCCTGGGCCGAAGTGGAGGTCATTCCAACAATCGGCAGCCACCTGACGATGTTCCAATCGCCCGCGGTAGAAGAGCTGGCGCGCCTGTTGGACGAGCGATTGGAACAAGAGCGTTCCTCAATCGCACCGACGGAATTGGCGTCGAGCTCGAATTAAGCGATTGCAGCTGCGCAGATGGGAGTGCGAGGCTCCCGCCGAGCAATGCGGCGCGCACGAGTATGCGTCACAAGAAATGTCGCAGACCGAAACGCAGATGCTGCGCGTCATCTGTCACGAGGAACCCGCGGCTAGCGCCTAGCGGCTCACAGTGGACAACGCGCGCCGGCCTCTACCACTTCAGCCCAAACGCATCCCCGCCCGACCCACGGCCGGTGCCACCCTTGAGTGGCTCCTTGCGCTTCGGCACGAATGGAGGCAGTGGCGCCTCTTCCTCAACTTCCTTGGCCTTTCTTTCCTTGGCCGAGATCGGACGCGCGGCCAGGGCCTTCATCGACAGGCCGATCCGTTGCTGATCGGTGTCGACCGAGAGGACCTTCACCTCGACGGTGTCCCCTTCCTTGACGATGTCGCCGGTGCGGAAGACTCGCTGATGCGCCAGCTCTGAGATATGCACCAGCCCTTCGATGCCGGGCTCCAATTGCACGAAGGCGCCAAATTCCATCACCTTGGTCACAGTGCCGCGCGCGGTCGAATGAGCCGGATATTTCGCGGCGACGGTGTTCCAGGGATTCTCGGCGGTGTCACGCAGGCTGAGGCTGATCTTGTGGGTCTCAGGATCGATCTTGCGGATCATCACCTTCACGGCCTGGCCGAGTTGCAACACGTCACTGGGGTGTTTGACCCGGTGCCAGGCGAGCTGGCTGATATGCAACAGACCATCGACGCCGCCGAGATCGACGAATGCGCCGAAGTCTTGCAGGCTGCGGACCGTGCCTTCGCGGACTTGCCCTTCGGCCAGCTCGGTCATCAAGGTGGCCTTCGCAGATTCTTTTTGCCGCTCCACTACAGCGCGGCGGCTGAGAACCAGGTTGCCACGTTCGGCTTTCGCCTCGGTGACGATAGCCGAGAACTTTTGCCCGACGAATTGCTCGAGGTCTTCGACGCGATAGACGTCAATCTGGCTGGCAGGGATGAACGCGCGGATGTTGTTGACTTCGCACTCCAGGCCTCCCTTGTTGTGGCCGGTGCAGCGCGTCTCGACCATCACTCCTTCGGCGATATCTTCCCAATGCGCGGCGCGAATGGCCGAGTGGGGGAGCGTGAGGATGTAGAGACCTTCTTCGCCGTCGAAGCGATTGACGACCACTTCCACCGCGTCGCCAATCTCCGGCGGCTTGGGGAACGTGCGGAGCGAAAGCACGCCCTGGTTGCGGCCTCCCATTTCGACGAACACGTCATCGCGATGGATCGAAGCGACGCGGGCCGTGTGCCGTGACTCTGGCAACAGGTCGGCCATTTCGACGGCCGCGGTTTTTGATTGCGTGTCCGGCGCAAGGATGTCATCGAGTGACATATCGCCGAGCGCCTCGGCCAGTTCGCGCTGCAAGTCTTCCGACAACTCGGCGCGAATGCTGGGAACGGGGGTCTTCTCGACCGGGCGTGGCGTCGGCAGGTGCTGCGGGCGAGAGGGCTTTTTGGTTTCTTGCCGCGCAGGGGCCTCCGGTGCAGTTGTTGCCACAGGCGCTTGCGGTGCACTCTCAGTCGCAGCCGCCACCGGCGCAGGTTGTGAGGGAGCGCTGGGGGCCGGCGAGTCTGCTGTTGGCGCTACCTGTGCAATGGGCGCTTGTGGCGCAGGTTCAACCGGGGCGGCTGGGGCGACGGGACTTGCGGGCGCGGCGGGCGCTGGTGGAGCGGCAGACGCACTTGGCGACCCGCCGCCGACAGTCTTTGGTTGCGGCCGAAACGCGCTTGGCGAAACTCCGGGCCGAATGATCGGGCTGCCAGCGCGCTGCGAACCGATGGCGATTCGGGCCGGGCGTTGGCCTTCGCCAGTCGGAGCGCCGGAAGCCGGCGGCGAGCCTGCGCTTGCGGCAGCGTCGCTGCTTGCGGGCGCAGAAGTTACCGCGCTCTCGGGCGATTGGTTCGCAGGTGAATGATTTGGTTCCGTCGACGCCGGATCGTTGGGTTGCTCGCTGGTCATCGCTCTGTCAAGCTGTCGAAAAAATGGGGTGCGTGGGCGTGGCCGCAGTGCGCAGTTGGCGTCATTGCGGCTGAGAACGTCGAGTCGCATTCTAACAGGGGGTCCGGGGGCAAGGTAGAGATTGGCCGCCCATCGGACGAGGTTTCTCAGTATTGGGAGGGAGGCGTTATGGCGCCCTGGAATTTGGCCGATTATCCCCCCGTGGTAGCGGAGTTGTTGGCCGATAATCGTGTAAATGAACTGGGGCCTGGCGCGCCTGTCTCAGCGCTTGAACCACGATTGCGGAAGCTGAGGCCTGACGATCTGCTGGCGCCGCGGCCGATCCGCGACCAACGGATGGCGTCTGCCGCGCTCGCGGGGCTATGGCTGCGGGCTGACTTTATCGACCCCGCGCACGAAATCTGCCAGGCGATCGAAACGGTCGAAGGGAGTTACTGGCACGCGATCGTGCACCGGCGCGAGCCAGACTATGAGAACGCCAAGTACTGGTTCCGCCGGGTTGGCGCTCACCCGATCTTTAGCGAGCTAGGCAGTGAAGCTCGAAGACTTGCCGAAGAATACATCTCCGATCCGATGGCCAATGAGTTGTTAACGAAGGACGCCAGCCGGGTCGACTGGGATCCATTTCGATTCGTCGATTTGTGTCGCAGCGCAAACGCCGGCCCGTCAGCCGGACAGCAACTTTGTCGTCTGATTCAACGCCGAGAATGGGAGTTGTTGTTCGCCTATTGCGTTGAGCAGGCCTGACGACTTTCGTCCATACTTTGGGGGTCATTCAGCAACTGCTTCAAGGGGATTCGTCACTGCTCGTGGCATTTATTACACCCTCGTAATCACACTAAAGAATTTGGGATTGGGGCGTTCGGACCGGGCCTTAAATAAAACGCCGTTCTAATACCCAGGCCCAGGTTTGCTTGTGTCACGCATTTGCAGATTCTAGAATAAATCCCGATGTCGCGGCCCCCACTCAGGAAACGAGAAGGCGAATAACATGCTCGAATATGATTTCGACACAAGCGTTGGCTACTGGGTCTTCGCTACGGCGCACGCGCTGGTGTGCTCGATGAATGAAGAACTAACACAGCATGGTATTACTTCTCGTCAGTGGGAAGTTTTGGCCTGCATCTCGCATGAAGGCGAGCTCTCGCAGACCGAATTGGCCGAGCGGATGTTTATCGAAGCGCCAACGCTGGTGGGCGTGCTTGACCGGATGGAGCGCGATGGTTGGATCGTCCGAGTTACGGACGAGTCGGATCGCCGACGCAAGCTGATTCGTCCTACGGAACGTGCCGGCGAGCAATGGGAGCGGATGGTTGCCTGCGGGTTGCAAGTTCGCGCACGCGCCACGCGCGGACTGTCCGAAGAGCAAATGCAACAAGTCCGTGAGACGCTCAAGATCATGTGCATCAATATGAATGCACAGATTGGTCCGCGCTCGCGCAAGGGAGTTACAGCCGCCGCGCCAACTCCGACACCGGCCGTAGCGCCCACCACATCGTCGACCAACGGCGCCGCCACCATCGCTGCCAAGTAACGCTTGCAGCATCGGCCGCGGAATAGTCCAATTGGGTCGACTATTGCCCAGTCGATCGCTGTCTCGTCCGATTCGGCGAATTCACTCGATACTTCTCTGCGCACGACGCAGCTGCTCAGGGCGCCGATGAATCGTCTTTCTCGCCTGCGTCTGCCACAAGGTAAGAGCTTCGGCCGCCTCTGTATCTTGCTGGCCGCGGTCATGTGGAGCACCAACGGGCTGTTCGTCAAAAGCACGGTCTTTGATGATTGGCCCATCGACGAGCGCGGCACGCTGCTGGCCTTCTGGCGGGCCCTCTTTGCCGGATCACTGCTGTTGCCGGCAGTGCGAAAGCCACGGTGGGATAAGCGATTGATCCCCATGGCGCTCTGCTTCACGCTGATGAACGTCACGTTCCTGCAATCCATGACGATGACCACCGCGGCCAACGCCATCTGGCTGCAAAGCACGGCGCCGCTGTGGGTGTTTTTGGTCGGGCTGGTCGCCTATCGCGCGATCCGCGAGCCTCGCGACCTGGCGCCGGTGCTCTGCGGAGTCCTTGGCGCGGCCATCATTGTTATGTTCGAGCTGCGCGCCAACGACGCCCACTCGGCCACCGGACGCTCGCACGACATGGGCGTGCTATTGGGCCTGACATCAGGCGTGTTCTACGCCGGTGTCGTGGTCTTCATGCGCCGGCTGCGCGAGCACAGCGGCCCGTTTCTTGTCGCGGTCAATCACCTGGCCGCCGCCGCGCTACTGGCGCCGTATTGTCTGTACATCGGTCAGTCGGTCAGCCTGCACCAATGGCCAGTCCTGGCGGCGTTTGGGTTCTTTCAGATGGGTTTGCCCTATCTGCTCTTCGCCCGTGGGCTGCGCGAAGTCTCGGGGCAAGAAGGGGCGGGGATTGCGCTCATTGAGCCCGTGCTGACCCCGCTCTGGGTCTTTCTCGGCCCTAGTGGCGAGGCGCCTGCGCCGTGGACCGTCGTCGGCGGGGCATTGATTCTGCTGGGCCTCGGCTGGCGCTACCTGCGCGCCGCGAAGCAAGCCGAAACGCCTGCGTGATGGGTTGGGCTTATGAACGTGGGTCTGCGACAAGGCCTTCTCCCCTGGGGAGAAGGTGGTTTGCGAAAGCAAACCGGATGAAAGCTGAGAGCTACGCGAGCGCATGACATTAGGTTGAAAACCCTAATTCGCATCGGGCCCTCACCCCGACCCTCTCCCACTGGGAGAGGGAGTCATGAAGTCGTCGATCGTTGGAACACCAATCCCGGCGGGCGACTCAGCGGGAGCTTCGCCCTCCCGGCGGCCGTATTCGCGAATACTACCGCTTACCGCAGCACGGTTATTGGGTTTGGCGTGAAGCAGAAGATCGGGATCAGCAGGCAAGCCAGGCCCAGGATGCGGCGACCCCAGCCCAGGTGCGCTCGATCGTTGGCCGTTGGCGGATGATCGACGCCGATGTACGCGATCAGCATCAGCATCAAGATCCACGTGTAACTGCTGAACAGAATCATGTACAGGATCGAAACGACCAGCACGGCGCGGGCGAGCCAGCCGGCGCCGCGCGGGCCAAACATCGCGTACGAAACGTGTCCGCCGTCGAGCTGCGCTATGGGAAACATGTTTAGGCCGGTGATCAGCATTCCGACCCAGCCTGCCATGATGATTGGGTTGAGTGTCAGGTTCTGATCCGCAGCCCAGTCCGGATGTAAGTAATTGATAATCAGTTTGAACAGGAGAGGGTCATGGAATTCGATGTTCCCGACAGCGTTCAGCGGCGCCGGCACCGCATACTTAATTCCGAACCAAACCAGTGGTAACGCAACGACGAGCCCCGCCAATGGGCCCGAAATACCGATGTCGAACAGTTCCTTGCGATCCGCGCTCGAACCTTCCATGCTGATCACGGCGCCCATGGTGCCGATGGGACTGATAGGCATTGGAATAAAAAATGGAAAGCTCGCCGGCACGCGGTAGCGTAGGCATTGTACGAAATGCCCCATCTCGTGCGCCATGAGCATTCCCATCACACAGATCATGTAGATCCAACCGTCACGCCAGGCGCCGACGGCGCCCAACACATAGGCCGGTACGTTATTGATCAAGAGGTCCGTTTTGCGGAAAACCGGTTCGGCGTGTGCACCCGCAAAATAGGTCGTCATGCAAGTGATGACGAACAACAACACCGGCAGCAGCACTTTGCGCCCCGGTGGCGGCGGCGGTTGAAAGAACCCTTTCGGCAACTCGCCCAATACGCGAGGCCTCACGCTCGGTCCCAGATATTCCGGGGCTGCGAGCTGCGTGGGTTGGTCAGCGGGAGAGATTTGCGGGCTATCCATGCGGAAAATCTAGCATAGGCTTCGTGGAGATAACGGCGGCGCGTAGTTTAGCACTTGTATCTACGTTGAGAGGGGGCCAAAGGGTCGCGCCCGCGATTCCGCGGTCTTTCTCCCTCCACCCGCGGGAGAGGGCCGGGGTGAGGGCCGATACGAGATAAAGTTCTCCGTGCGCGTGGGACTTTACGCGGCGTTCAACTCTCCGCCGTCAACCGTTTGTAATTCCCTGAGCACCAGCGGCTGATGTCGTTTTTGTACCAGCGTGAGAACCAGCTTTCGCTCGGGCCGCCGGGCAGATTGGTCCACGCTTCTTGCGTCTTCAGATCGGTAACGAAGTGGTAGCTGGGCGCAAACGTGGTTTCGCGCGTGGCGGATCGCAGCAAGTGCCCTTGGAAGGGCGTGGCGTGGCAGCCTGGCATGGCTAGTTCGCTGGTGTGCAGCCCCAGCGTGCGGCCGACCAGTTCGCTCTCAAAAAAACGATTCGTGAAGTGGAACGCGTTCGTCCTGCTCCACGGTTGGTCAGGCTCGCCCGATAGCTTGGCTGCGGCCTTGCGAATGAGTTGACCCTTGTCGCGGCCTTCCCACCACAAGCTTTCTTTTTTCTGCAACAGCCGATCGACGCTGATTACCACCGGCATGGCGAAGCCGACGCGCGAACAGAGGTAAAGCATGCGTCGCCAGCCGACGCCGTGATGTGGTGGACCATCGTGGCCGAATACTTCGAGCAACACATTGCGATACAGCCTGGCGAAGAGCGTTGGCTCGGTGCTGGCCGGAGCGTAGTTGCAGTCCCAGGCTTCCAATCGACTTTTGATTTCGCCGTCTGGCAACTCCGGGAGAAACACCGCCAGTAGATCGCGCGCTTGCAGGCTGATCACGTCGTACTGCACGGATTGCATGTCCGTAACAGTTGCCTGCGGCAGCGCGGCCAGGCGTTCGTCGATGCGGCGTTTGCGGTAGTCGGGCACAGGCAATGTCACCAGCCGTGCGCCCCCTTCGCCGCGCAGGTCTTCGTTCGCGCTGGCGATGAAGCCTTCCGGCGGATCGTAGACGCGCGGCAGCAGATCAGTTGATAGCCAACCTTGCCAGTGATTCGCCTCATCCCAAGCCGGGATCGGGAGCAGACCGCTGTGACCGGGCGCGCGGCGTGGGAACATGCCGTTCGCTTGCCGGCCGATATGCCCTTGGCTGTCGGCAAAGATCCAGCAGAGCGTGGGCTGTGGGCATTCGCGGACCAGATCCATTGCCGAGAGCGTGTCGTGGCAATTGATCAGGTTTAACCAGGTCTCGAAGCTGCGACCGGCGCCTTCGGCGTCGCCTGTCCAACTGGTGAGCAATTGGTAACCGTCGCCGAGCGCCGCGGGGTCGCCGTCGAGCGTTCCCTGCGCGTTGTAATAGACGTTCAGCGTTTCGGGCGGGCCGCTCTTGCGCAGCAGCTTTTCTTCGCGGACTTGAAACTTATGCCAGTTGTCGCCACGGCGATATTGCCAGCCATGCTCGGGATTGTTGCGGCAGTCTTCGATGAAGTAGTCGCTGGTGTCCCCTTTGAGATACGTGACGCCCCAGGCCAGCCGACTGGTCCGCGCGACGGCGAAGAACGGGCAGCCCGGCAGCGTGGCGCCCATCACGTAGTCGTCATCCCACTTCAGCACCGCTTCGTACCAGATCGATGGCAGGCGGTTGACTTCCAAATGCGGGTCCGAGGCCAATAGCGCTCCGCCAGTTGCGCTGCGGTGCGGCGCCACGGCCCAGGCGTTGCTGCCGACTAATCGCGGCAGGTCAGTGAGCAACTCGAGCGCTTCGTCCGAGAGGCTTTTGGACATCTTGATCTGTCGCAACAGATCGAAGTCCACGTCGTCTAAGAGTGGCGAAAAGAGCTCGCGAAGTTTCTCGCTCTCCATGCCGGTTTGAATCAGTTCCAGCAAGATGCGTTCGTTCTGCTGTTGTCCGACGGCCAGGCCGCCAAAGTTCAGCAAGTTGCCGATCAGCATCGCGGATTGCTGGCTCCAGGGATGGAGCTGAAAGCCGGTCGCCCACATTGGCAGCGAGCGGCCGTATTGCTTCATGCCGTCGTTGATCCCCTCGCAATACGCCGTGACGTTGGCGAAGGTGACGTCATCGAGCCGGGCAACTTCGCGATCGAGCTGTTGGTAAAGCCCGACCCGGCGAAAGAAGCGGTCGGTTTCGAGCAGTTCCGGCTTGTCGGCGATTCGCTCGGTCGAGCGTCCGCAAGCCAGCGCGTGGGCAAACAGCATCTGCGTCGGTCGATCGACGGCGTGCATGAAGCCCAGGCCGTAGAGCGCGCTTTGCAACGAGCCGGCCTGCACGTGAGGAACGCCGTTTTCGTCGCGCGCAGCGGTGAAGCGTCGTCGCGGGTTCTTGATCCGAAGGGGCTTCATGGAGCGATTACGCCTTGCGCTGCCGTACGTGCACGTCCAAGTTTAGCACGCAGTAAAGCGCCGACAACGCATTGCGTTGGGCGCGCAGCACAACGGCAAGCCGCTACGGGCCGAAAGCCCATAGCGCCGGAAGCGTTCGCGATAGCACTGGCCTGATGGTGGCCGGTGATGCCTCGCCAAGGTGAAGTGCGCTGCGGCGGCGCGCTAGCGCTACTGCGCGGACAGCTGTCTGCGGCTACCAATGAGCCGACAGCACGTGATGTGCTGATGACAGACAGCGTCTACTGCGCGATTAACCCTTGCGATGTCGAATACGGGAGCGCATGCGGCGCTTCTTGCGGCCTACCTTGCGTCGCCCCTTGCCCGTTTTCTTCGTTCCCACGCGATATCCTCAATGTCTCTCTCGGCAGGCTGGTCTTCGCGCCACGGACCCGATCCAGCGGCGACGTAACCTGCGCAAATTGTCCAGCCGACGGCGGACGATGAGCCATGATGATACCCGAACTGATCGCACCGGCTCAAGGGCGCGAAACAGCGGTCATTCTGCGTCATCTGCCGCTTGCGGCCAACCTCGCGACGCATTCAGGGCGTGGCGAATCAGCGTCAGCAGGGCGTTGGGGTCGTATGGTTTGCGGATAAAGTACTCGCCCCCGGCGGCGCGGGATCGCTCGATTACGTCGGACTGATCGCAGCCACTGAGGAGGATCACCGGGATTCCGCAGGTGCTGGGGGCGTCAGTCAGTTCCTGGCAAAGTTCCAATCCGTTCGAGTCCGGCAGATGGACGTCGAGCAGGATCAAATCCGGATGGTGTTGTCTGGCCAGGGCTCGCCCCTGATCGCCTGTTTTGGCAATCAGGACGTCGAACTTCTGTTGCGTCAATCGGCGCCTTAGTGAGTCGACCAGGTCCGTGTCGTCGTCGATGACCAGGATCTTCGTCGGATCGAGCGGCCAGACCGCGGGGCGCAACTGGACCCCGGGAAACGTTGCAGTAGACATAGCTTGGACCGGTTCGCCTGAGGCCGGTTGCGGCGTGTGCGCCCATTTCGCCAGCTGGGCAAATGCACGGCGCCGTCATGCAAGAGTAGGTTGCTCGTAAGGGCGGTCAATCCGCGGATGTTCGAGCACCAGACGACTATGCGGGCGTTTGAGAGTACCGCGCGATGGCGCCGACCGTAACGATTGTGCGGCCGCGCTGTAGCTGGAGATGATGCCACTGTTAGAGACTCTGCTCGCTTCGGCCCTGGCACTGCTGGGCAAGCCAGCAGTAGCACACGCGGGGCGCCCCCGTCTTCTTCCTCAAGCCTGCAGCCTCACGCCACAGGCCTGTGAAACGCCCCGGCGTTCTACTTCCGGTTCTTCCAGTCGACGCCCGAGATCTTCGCCAGCGCCAACTCGAGCGCGTGGGTTCCATCGCGGGCGTGTCCTTGCGCGGCGAGCGCGATGTACAACTGGTGGGCGAGCGCCAGGCCTGGCAGGGCCAGGTTCATGCGCTTGGCCTCGGCCAGCCCGATCCCCATATCCTTGATGAAATGCTCGACATAGAACCCAGGCGCGAAGTTGTTGTCGATGATCCGCGGGCCCAGGTTCGAGAGCGACCAACTTCCGGCGGCGCCGGACGACACACTGGTCAGCACCGTGGGCAGATCGAGCCCGGCCTGGTAGCCGTACAGTAGCGCTTCGCAGACGCCGACCATGTACGACGCGATCAGGATCTGGTTGACCATCTTGGTGTGCTGGCCGGCGCCGGCCTCGCCCTGATAGACGATCGTCTTGCCCATCGCGTCCCAGCAGGGCTTGAGCGCGTCGACAACTGCTCGCTCGCCGCCGATCATGATCGAGAGTCGCGCCTCCTTGGCGCCGACGTCTCCGCCAGAGACTGGCGCGTCGACGCTTTGCACACCACGCGCCTTAGCAGTCGCGGCGATCTCGCGGGCCAGGGTTGGCTCGCTGGTGGTCATATCGACGAGAATGTTGCCCTGCTTGCAGCCGGCGAGTGCGCCGTTTTCGCCCAGGGTGATTTCGCGGACGTCGTGCGGAAAGCCGACGATCGAAAAGATCACGTCCGAGGCCTCGGCGACCGCCTTCGGCGTATCGGCCCACTTGGCGCCTTTGGCCACGAGCGGCTCCGCCCGCTCGCGCGTGCGATTGTAAACGGTGACGGCAAACCCGGCGGCCAGCAAATGGCCACACATGCTACTGCCCATCACGCCGGTGCCGATCCAACCGAGCCTGGTTTTTCCTGGTGCGATTTCTAAGGCCGCCATGGCATTCTCCGTCTTGTCGCCGTGCTATACAGTTCCGCTGTAAATGTGCCCGGAGTATAGCCGGCTGTGCGAGGGATGTCATGCCGCGGCTCGCACGGCGTTCCGGGAGAGCAACCTCCTGCTGAGCCGCGCGATGCGCACGATTCCGCTACCGCAGGTCGGTCAGCGCAGTGATCGCGGGGAAAGAGTCAACAAGAAAAAATGACGCGTACAATGTCGTGGCACGTCTTGCGAACTACGGATCCTGTTTAGCGGCGCGCGGCTCGGCGGGAGCCTCGCCCTCCCAGAACGCTTTCTTGCGCTCGAATCGCTCAGTCTTGGGCTGGCGCTTGAGAGTTACGCCGCTTAGTTTCATTCTCGCGTTGGCGTGCGTTATAGTCATTGGGTCTCTAACGCATGGAGAACGATGGACTCATCCTCGCATCCCATGAGAAGTGAAACTTAGAGCGAATCAGATGCATTACCTACTTGCGTTCGCAATGCTTGCCGCGTTTGTCGTTGCTGTAGCGAATGAGCCTGCGCAGACGAAGGACTCGAAGGACAGCGGGACCCAGTTTTCGGCAAACGGCTACGCCGTCGCGTTCGAACCGGGCGCATCCGGTTCGCCGCACGCGCCGCGATTCTCGCCCAAGGGGATGAAAGTCACACTTGCGCCGGCCGAGCTGCCGACGTTAGAGGGGAAGAATCATCTGAGCGGCCGGATCGTAGTCGGCGCCCCGGATATCCGTGGCGAAGGGCACTTGCTCGTCCTGGCGCGAAGCGAGGAAGGCAAGCCGTACGATCTGCTGTGGCTCGACACCGACTCAGACGGATCGCTCGCGGACGAAAAACCGATCCGCGCGAAGCCCAACATCGTGCGCGACAAGTGGTGGTCGTCTTTCAAAGCGAATCTCAAGGTTAAGCACCAGGGCGAAGACGCCAAATCGCAAGCGGTCGACTATCCCGTCTCGCTGTGGGCAGTAGTCGAAAAACCAGACGCCATGCCGGATGTGATTCGCTTCTCGCGCGAAGGCTTCATGCTCGGCGCCACGAAGATCGACGACGCCGAATACACAGTTGCAATCTGCGATGGCGACAACGATGGACTGCTCGCCGCGGACGACTACTGGGCGATTGCGCGCGTTGGGCAGGATCCGCCACTCGGTAAGGAAATGTGGCGGCTAGCGTCCGACTTCCACTGGGCCGGCGGCCGAGCCTGGAAGATTGAGCCCACTAGCACAAGCGGATTGGCTGCCCGAGTCGTCCCGTTCGATCCCGGACTAACGCAGCTCGAAGACGAACTGAAGCGCGATCATTACAAGGTCGATCGCGACGCGCCGCGGGCCGCTAAGCCGGTTGCGTTCGAAACGGACTTCGAAGAGGCCCTAAAGAAGGCCGCCGCTGCCGGTCAGCCGTGCTACGTGAAGTTCGAAACCGATTGGTGCGGACCGTGCAAGCTGATGGCCAGCATTGTCTTCACAGCGAAAGATGTCGCCGACGCGGCCAACGGAATCGTGTGCGTCGTGGTCGATGGCGACAAACGCAAAGACCTGACCGAAAAGTACAACGTTGGGAGCTACCCAACCGGTGTCCTGCTCGACGCCAAGGGGCAGGAGATTGGCCGGACCAACGGCTATCAGGGTGTGAAAGCCATGAGTGAGTTTTTGCGCAAGCACAAGTCCTGAGGATAAACCATCGCGCAGGCGATGACCGAAAGCGGCGCGCGGTTCAGCGGGCGCTTCGCCCTCCCGGGATGCCTTTCTTAGTCCCGGGAAACGTGTTCATGCTACCAACGTTCGGTTGGTCGGCGGAGGATTTCGCTGACGACGATTGCGTCGCGAATGCTGCGCGGATCGCGCAGTAGCTCTCCGATCGAGATCGGGCTATCCACATCCCGCGCGGCCCTTTGATCCGAAGTCGCCGTGGGCGCCGTGCCGGCCAGGCTGCCAGCTTTGCTGCCGACCTGATGATCGAGGGCCTGGTGGATCTGCAACTCCATTGCCTCGTCGGCCTGTTCGATCTCGGATGGACGCGAGGCGTCGACTCGTTTCGCGCTGGCAGCGATTTGCTCGGCGGCAGCCGCTGGACTGCGACCTTGCGGTGGGTCGTTGTCGTAAAGCGGCGCGTTCACGTCGCGCTTGGGGGTCAGGCGGCGGACAGGCGCCGGCGCGGCCTGCTGCTGTTTTCGCGCTGGCTTGGGCGGCGAAGGAGGCGCCGCCGGGCGACCTTCTTTGGTTTGCGTCGCGCGGCGAAGGAACTCGGCCACTTCGTCCTCCACACGCTGCCGCTCGCCTTGAGGCTGCGGAGGTTGCGGCGGCGCGACCGGTCCGGGACGTCGCTGCTGCTGCATCTTCTTTTTGGCCGCTTCGCCACCGAATAGCCGGTTGAGCGAGATGATGGTGAACACCACCAGCGGGATCACGACCTTGATCCAGTCCTCGAGCGCGGCAAGTAGCGGCACGAAACGCATTACGGCAGCGCCTTCTGTCCTGTGCGAGATTGACCAGTTCCGGCCCCGGCGATGGCCATCCGCATTTCCGTGTCGGCCTGGACGTTACGCAGCTTGTAGTAGTCAAGGATGCCCAGCTTGCCATCATGGATCGATTCGGCGATCGCCTTCGGCACTTCGGCGTCGGCCTCGACCAGTTTCGAGCGGCTCTCTTCGATCTGGGCGATCATTTCCTGCTCAAGCGCCACGGCCTGCGCTCTACGCCCTTCGGCGTTCGCGCGGGCGACTCGCATATCGGCCTCGGCCTGATCTGCTTGTAGACGGGCGCCGATGTTATCACCGACGTCGATGTCGGCGATATCGATCGAAACGATTTCGAACGCGGTTTGCGAATCGAGCCGGCGAGCGAGCACTGCCTTCGAGATCCGGTCAGGGCTGGCCAGCACTTCCAAGTGCGTCTCGGCCGAACCGATGGCGCTGACGATCCCTTCGCCCACGCGAGCAATGATGGTCTCTTCTGTGGCGCCACCGATCAACTGCGCGAGGTTCGCTCGCACCGTGACTCGCGCTTTGACTTTGAGCTGAATGCCGTTCTTGGCGACGGCGTCGAGCGATTGTCGTGAGCCGCCGCGCGGTGGGCAGTCGATCACTTTCGGATAGACGCTCGTCTGCACGGCTTCGAGCACGTTACGCCCGGCGAGGTCGATTTTTGTGGCTTGCTTGAATGTCAGGTCGATCGTCTTGGCTTTATTGGCGGCGATGATCGCGCGGATCACCAGCGGCACGTTACCGCCGGCCAGGTAGTGGGCTTCGAGCGATTTGCTGGTGATGCCGGTTGTCGCTTCATCCAGGCCGGACTGCACGGCCATGATCTTGCTGCGCACGATCACCGTGGGATTGACCTTGCGAAAGGTCATGCCGAGCAGATCGAAGATGCCGATTCCGGCGCCTGTGGTCACGCTCTGGATGTACAACCGGAAATAGCGGGCAAAAATCAGGAAGATGATGATGCCGCAAATTAACACAAAGATGGCGGCGCCAATCCCCACCAGACTGCCAAAGTCGTCGCCGAAGGCAGGCGCGTTTTTCTGGGCCAAAAGCAGCATCGGAATTTTCCCCCGCGCCTCTTACTGGAATACGAGTCAATCGTCGCCGGCGATTCATGCTCCGGCCGCAGCACACTGTGCGCTCTCTAACTGCGGCCCTATGCACCCACTGCCGGGGCTGTGTAATTGTAGCGGCGCATTTTTGCGGCATTGCGCAAGTTGCCCAATGCGTCGCAAGTCGTTACGAATCAAGGGTTTCGTCGAACGGATCGAGGCCCAGTTCTTCGATCGGGCGGTTGAGTTGCTCATCCCGGGCCCCGGCGTCCTGAGGGCGATCCGTTGGCCGGACGACGACTCGTGACCCGCGAACCTCGACCACTTTCACCCAATGTCCGGCCTCGATGGCCATCCCTTCGCTCAGCGCGTCGAATGTTTTGCCGTCAACGTCAATCGCGCCGCTAGGGAGCATCAAGGTCTTTGCGCGGCCCACGCGGCCAACCAGTTGTTTCAACTCCAGCAGGTGTTGATCCTGCGGCAGCACGTCTTCGCTGGTGGGCAGTGGGAGCAGAATGCGTTTGCCCATCGGCGTTTTGGGCCAGACTTGCAGCGCCAAAACCAAGCCAGTGGGAACGGCAAATAGCGCCAGCCCGAGGAAGCCCAGCCCGGACCAGGGTCCGTGACGAAACGCCAAAAAGAGCGCTGCCAGGATCGACGTTACCGAGAGGAACCCGAGCATTCCTCCCGACGGCACGAAGACCTCGAGGATGGCCAGCGACAGGCCAATCAGCAGCAAAATAACAGCCCAACCAAGCAGATCCATAATTGACTGATTCTCAATGTCGATAGTCGCGGCGAACAATTCACAAATCGATCGGGACAAGCAGGTAATCGCGCGTAGAACGTGGAAGTGTTGTGGCCGCGTCCGCTTTAGGTTATCTGGCGGACGAGCACTCGGTTGCCACGGACTTCTACCACGCGCACGCTTTGGTCGCGCTCGACGACTTCGCCATCGGCGATCACATCGACCATCTGGTCGCCAAACAACGCCTTGCCGCTGGGCAGCAGCGGCGTGGTCGTTACGCCTGTTGCGCCCAGCAGGTGGTCTAGCTGGGCGACTGCCTCACGCTGATAAATCCGCGAGGCCTCTTCGGCTGTCGGCGGGGCCAGCATCAAGCGATTAAACATTGGCGCATGAGGGAGATAACGGTTGATCAACACGGCCAGCACCACCACGCCGCCACCGGCCGAGGTCAACATCAACAATGAATTCCGTAATTGGCGAATCTGGTCCGAGCCGTGCGGGATCACAAACGTCTGGCTCGCCAGCACTAGCGACGTAATCATCAACAGCCCACCGGTTAGGCCGAACACTGCGGTGCCGGGCAAGACAAAAATCTCGAGCAACAAGCAGCCCAGGCCGGCGAGGAACAACAGCACTTCCAGCCAGCCGGCGGTGCCGCCCAAGTAGGCGACCCAAAAATAGAGCAAGAAGCAGAGCGCGGCGATCAATCCACCCAGCCCAATGCCGGGGCTTTGCAACTCCGCGTACAGCGCCGCGCCGCCGATCAAGAGCAGCAGCCAGGTGATGCCGGGCGAATTCATGGCGTCGATCAAGGTATGCGCCCAACCGGGCTCGACCATCTCCGGATCGCGCTCCAGCCCGTACATGGTTTTGAACTCATTGAAGTTGCGCACCACGGCGCGGGCCAGTCCGGTCAATTCGGCTTCGTCACCAGTCATCTGCAACGGCTGACCGCGACGCGTGTTCAGCGCCGCGCCTTGCTGCCAACCATCCGCGTCTTTTAGCGCCGCAACTTCCTCCGGTTCGTAATACTCGACCAGCCCGTCGCGCAATCGCGTGTAGCGGAAGACCTGCAGGTTGGGATCGCCGAAGGCCGCGGCCATTGCTGGCGAACGGTTCTTCAGCATGGCAATGTTGCGCAACAGGGGCGCGACTTGTCTTTCGACGTCGGCGTTGATCGGCGTGTCGCCCGGACCACCGAGCACGGCGCCGGGGTGCATTATGATCTGATCCACGGCCAACGCGATATACGCAGCGTCACCGCGGGCCTCGGTTGGGATGTAGGCCACGGTGCGGTACTTCGACGAGTCAATCCGAGCCAAGAAGTTGGCCAGGTTGATACTGTCAGTCGCCGACCCGCCGGCGCTATCGAGATAAATGCAGAAGAAATTGGCGCCGTCGGCGATCTGCGTTTGAATCTTCTTTTCAACCAGCTTGATCATCGCGTCCGTAATTGGCCCTTTGATGTCGACGCGGACTGCGCGCCAGTCGCCGTCGAGCGAGGGATCTTCGTCGATCGCCGCGCGCGGCAGGCCTAGCGCCTTGGCGACGCCGGCCCGATCGTCGGCCAGGCTTTTGACGAAGCCCAACTCCCAGGCCTGCGTGCCCGTGAAGACGCCCGGCTGGCCGGCCGCCTTGATTACCTTGGGGGCGCCAAAGGCCTTTTGCTTGGCCAGTTCTTCCAGCCGAGATCGCAGCACGAACTCGCGGCTAACGTCGGTTTCGACCATCACCAGCTCGGTGGCTGGGTCGAGCAGCGCCAGGGCGACGTCGCTCGGAATGCTCATCCGCCGCTTGGCCACTTCGGCGTAGGCGCTACGGACCGAGGGCTCGATCACCGTTTCGCCATCAGCCGCCTTGCCGATCTCGGCGTCAGGGCTCATCACGATCTCGTCACACGCCATTGCTACGAGCACGGCGTGGCCGGTCAACGCTTTGGGGATCCAAGCGACCGTGGTCGCGCCGGTCATCGAAGGCCCGGAAATGAAATTCGCCAGGTCGAGCGCCTGGCCGAACTTGGTCCGGCCTGACTCGATCTCAAAAATAAAGACCGGCCACTCCCCGCTTTGCTTGCTTTCGGTAATCACGCGATCGACCGAGCGACGGATCTGCTCTTCGACCTTATCCGTGATGGGGGAGGGGACGCGAATCAGGCGACCGACGCGCTTCTCGCGGATCTCAACGGGCTTCTCGGGCGCCTTGGCCGCTGGATCTGCCGCCGGTTGGGCGACTGGTTTTTCGGCTGGCTCGGGGGCGGCCTTGTCCGCGGCGGCCTTGTCGGCGTCTGGCTGCTGGGCGATCACGACCGAGAGGCCGAGCGGCGAGATGAGGACCAGGAACGCTCCCACCACGAGTAACGTGGTGGTAAGCAGCTGCCCCCAAGCCCGCCCCGGCAGGCGCTTGTCGATCCAGACACTCCGTTGGGTCTGCCAAGGTCCCATGATTCTTCGCGTTGCAAAGTGTTACGTCAAAGTAGCGTAGCTAGTTACGCTGCGGCGTAAGTAGTTACGCCCCCTGACCTTTGGCAACGCTTGATTATAGAGCCCACTGCGGTCGAGTCAATTCTTGCGCCTGGCCACGGGCATGCCCGGCGAGCTACCGCAAAAGTAAAGGTTTGCGGGATAAGACGTTTCGGGAAGAAGCCTGGCAGCTAGAGTTCTCGGCCCGGGCAAAGACGTCGCCTGAGTGTCGCGCTGGCTGAGACTGCGCAGAGTCGCCTTGAACGGACGTAGCACGAGCAACAGTCCTCGGAACGCAAACCACCCGGCTACCGCAAAGTCGCGCTAACGTGGTCTCGCCGGCGGCGCGACGGGCTGATTTCGTTTGTCGGCAGTGGCCTTGTCGGTAGCGGTTGCCGATCGAACGGGCGGCCCGGCCCCGGGCTTCATCTGTGCCGCGGCCGGTCCGATTGGTCCGCCGGCCGGAGGCGACGTCGGCGCGTTCTCGACCACCCGCTTCCAGAGTGGTGGTGTGGTCGGCTTGCTGAAAAAGCTTTTGATCTGGTCGATCGTGCCATTGATCTTCGTATTTGCAAAGGCGTAGACCTTGAAGTGCTGCGCTTCCTGGCTGTGATCGATGCTGTACATGCGGACCGCCATCGGTAGCATCGCCTTGGTGTCGAGAATCACCTGCACATGATTGAAGTTGGCCGCGTCCTGTTGGGAGCGGGGCCAGGCTTCGATCCAGATCTGTGCCTTGGCGTCGGCCGGCGTCACGATCCGCATGGCGTAGCGCTGCTTCATCGTGTCGGCCTTGGCTCCAAAGACAAATGGCAACGGGCCCTTGCTGATCGACTTACCCTGCAACTCTGGTGGCAGCTTGTACTCGTGGAGCACCTTTTCCTTCGCCTTGAATTCATAGATCGCCGTGCCGTCGCACATCCAGCGCTCGTCGCCCCCTTCGAGCTCGCGGAACGAGCCCTTGTCAGGCGCGGCGAAGTGGATCTCGCCCTTGGCTTCGCGCTTCAGCTTCGGCGGGCCGCCGGTGGGCTTGCTCGTGCCGAACGTGTCGCCGTATTCCCAGACGGTGAAGCTGGCGCTGAGCGTCTTGACCTTGTCGCTCTCCTGTTCCCAGGCAAGTAGCACGCGGTCCAACTCCGCTTCTTGTTCCGGCGAAAGGGGCGGCAAAATTGGCTGTTGGTGTTGAACCGGCTGAATCGCGCCGGCGCCCGGCGTACGGGGAATCGGCCGCATTGGGACCGGTCCAACTTCGGCGTTCGGTTGTTGACTGTTCGGCGCTCCGGGGGATTGAGTTATCGGCGGGCGAGGTTGTTGCGGCGCCGGGCGTGACGTCTGCGCGCCTGGGTTTTGCCCGGGCGGCCGCTGTCCGCCATTTGGTTGCGTGGCGTTTGGTTGCGGAACTGTTGGTTGCGGGGGGGCAACGTAGCTTGGCGCTTCGCCTTGCGGCGCCGCTGGTTGTTGAACGTTGGCGGCTGCGGGAGGACGACTGCCCGGGGCGCCGGCCGCAGGTTGCGGGCGCGATGGAACGGTACCGCGGGGCTGTTGAGCCGCGGCGGATTGCGCAAGCGCGATTAGAATCACGGCGCCTGAGACTACCGCCCGGCAAGCAAATGCATCATGCACTGACATCGTCGTCCTCGAATCGCTAGAGAGGCCGTCCGCTCTGCGGAAGCGCGTGGCCGCCGCAGCTTTCCCATCATGGGGGGCGGATTCTAACAGCTTCGCCAGAACGACCCTAGAGCGGTTCGGCAAGCCAGGCCAGCAGCGATTCAGGCTGTTGAAAGCAGCGCAAGCAATAGCCTGCCTCGGCCGAGCCGCGGACTTCCTCAGGATCTCGCCCACCGGTGTAGAGGACCGTGCGGGCGCCGGCGTTGCAGCCGGCCTCGATATCGAAGTGGAAGTCGCCGATCACCGCGACCTGGTTTGGCTTGAGCTGCCACAACTCGCAGATTCGCCAGATTGCCCTCGGGTCGGGCTTCGCCGGAGCGTCTTCACGCGTCATCACGGGATCGAACTGGAGGTCCAGCCGGCGGAGCGTGGCCAGCGTGACATCCCGCGCGTTCCGGGTCAGCACGGCCTGCGGCATGCCAAGCCCGGTGAGTCGGGCGAGAAACTCGGGGACGCCCGGCAGCAAGTGGGCCCGATCGGCGCCGGCCCACTCGTGCCGCGCCAAGATATCGCGGCACTCGGCCGCGCGGGCGTCGTCGAGCTGATCGATCGCTTCCAGCAGCGCCAAGCCCGGCGGCAGGCGCATCTCTTTCCGCATCAACTCGAAGTCGAGCCCAGAGTCAACGAGCGTGCCATCCAGATCGAAGATCACGCCGCGGACAGGAGTTGGTGAAGCGGACATTTGGGCTCAAACTCGGCAATCGGGCCAGCCGGAGAACTCGTCGACGGAACAGGCAATTTTCGTCCATCTCAAGCATCTGTCTGAATCTACAATGTAGCCGACCCATGGGAGTAGGACATGAACGATAAGCCGCGAGGCCGATTCCAATTTGGCCTGGGATCCATATTTGCAATGACAGCCGCGGACGCCGGAGGGGCTGCGGTAGCGCGAGAGTTCGGAGCAACGGCTGGTGTTGGCTTCGCTACTTGTTGTTTCGGATTTATCGTGCGTGAACTAGTTGATCCCGTATTGGGTTATACGCTCGTCGTAGTTGGGTGCTTTATTATGCTAGTTAGCATGCTGCCCGATGTGCATTGAGTAGTCGAGTGCGGAAATTCCCCAACAAAAAAAGCCCGCGCCGCGCGGAAGGGTCAGTTCCACGCGGCGACGGGCTATCCGTAACAACATCGAGTTCTCAGAACTCGCGTAGGCCCAGTCGCCTAAGCCACGGCCAGTTCTTCCAACTCAGCGGCCAGCCGCTTCCGAGCGACGTGCAGCCGCCGCTTGATCGTGCCGATAGGCGACTGGAATTCGTCGGCCATCTCGATCAACGACTGACCTCGCACGTAAAACGCCTCCAGCGTTTCGCGATCCAGGTCCCGCAGCCGCTCCATGCCGGCCCGCACTTGCTCGGCCCGCTCGTTATCGAGCGCCGCGCCCAGCGGAGTGCGCCGGTCCACGCAGGTGGCCTCGATGACCTCGCGGTCAGTCGAGACTACGCAGCCCCGCCGGACGGCCCGGTTAATTGCCATCCGTCCGGTGATCGACCGCAGCCAGCCACCGAAGCACTCAGGCTCGCGCAATTGCGAGATCTTCCGCATGGCTTGCACGAAGACCTCTTGCACCAGCTCTTGCGCCTCGGCGTGGTTCCGCAGCCGCCGCATGGCGACGGCATAGACCGAGCGCTGGTACCGCTCGACCAATTGACCGAAGGCCTCGCGGCTTCCCATTTGGGCAGCGCGCACCTGAGCGGCCAGTATTACTTTTTCCCGAGATGCTTCAGTCAAAACGATCATGGCTCTCTCCCAAAGAACCGTGCGATTGCACACACGGTGTAAAAGCGAATATCCAGGCCGAGTAACTGGAGCCAGAGACCAAAGCGAAAGCGTGTAAATGCCTTCACCGCGGCCAGGGGCGCCAGGTGCGTCCAGCGGAAGTCAGAGGATCCGATTTCTCAGAGGTCGTTTGGACCTAGGAGCGGATTCTCTCGACCGCAGGACGCGGCATAACGCTTAGCGTTTGCCAGCACCCTGGCAGACCACGCAAACTGGAATCCAGCGAGTCGATCGCCGATTCCGCAGCGTGGGCTGCTCCGGTGGCTGCCGATTTCGTCGCGCGCTTAAGTTGCGCGAGATAACCGGCCATTGCCTGGAAAAAATGCCCGAGCGCGAAAAGATGCGCATGCATCTCCGAGCGCACCACGACGGCGGCTACGACGATACGACCCTGGCGATTGCCCAGAATGTCGATCTGCGTGCTGCGATTCGTATTGGTACGCATTGGATGCTCCGTGCGCTGAGCGCTCTTGGAGAGAACGAAATAACGAAACTTAGTGGCGACGTAAACGTCGCTGGCTAACAGTCCTGCCCTGAGTGTGCATCGGCACAAACGGCGCCAGACATACAAGTGTTCCACGGAGCAGGGGGGAAGTCAATTCAGATTGCGGATCTGATCGACTAGTTTCGACCCTTGTCCCGTCGTATGCCCCTTGGACAGTTCTCGCGGACAAAAGTTCGCGCGACGGGAGAAAAATCTTTTGACCCCAAGAAGCCGGGGCGGAACCGGCCAGCGTGACCACTAATAGGCGCCCGTGGCAATTGGTCTGCAACGTGTTGTTACAACATACCTTGCGACGCATGCCCAGCAGTTTCTTCAGAGGCTGCAAACGCCCGGCGCCAGCAGTGCGCCAGTAATACGACGGCCCCGAGAGTGGCCAGGGCAATCCCTGCAGGTTCTGGCACGGCGACAACGTCCGAGATTAACAGTGCCTGCGACCCATCCGTGAATGTGGCCTGGTAGCCAAAGTACCCATTGTTGTTGAAGCTGGACCTGCGGCCATCGTCGTTGGTGGACGCGTACATCCCGACAACGGTTCGTATCGTCCGTAGATCACCGGGGGCGACTTCAATTTGTTCGCCAACGCGCACTAGCAGGTGAATCTGGCCGCTGCCGTCCTGCGCAAACACGGCCCGGTTGCGGCTACCGTCGGGTCCGCGGACGACGCTTTCGAACAGGGTTTGGCCACGAGAATTTACCATCTCGGGGAAGATCTCTTGATAGATGAACCCCGGCAGATCGGCCGCTGCGTCACCAGATTTGGCCAGCACAGAAAAGACGCCATCGGTCCGTGTCAGGATGGCATCGTCATAGGAGCCAAGTCCCGAGACCGTGCCGCCAAAGGTCAGATCGCCGTTATGCATGCCGATGACGCCGACCGTCGACAAGCGGACTCCCGGCAGCCCGGGAACATCCACGCCCGCGCGCAACGACAACTCCACGCTGCCGCCAAACGTATCCCAGACTCCGCTACCGCCGTTCGCCTGGGCGCGAAATACGAATTCGCCGGTCCCTTTTGATAACGGATCACTGAACGGGGAGGTTGGACCGAAGACGGCGAAGTTCGAACCGGGATTGATTCCCGGAGCATGTTGTCCTTCGCGCACCTGCATGGTTACCACGCCTGCGGGCGTTTCCGTGAACATCGCCACGTCGTTCAGTATCGTGACGCCGGTCCCGGCCAGTGTGGCCGTGAATGCCAGAGCCGTATTGCCGGCCATTTGCAGATTGACAAAGCTCGACAGCGTGACGCCGGGCGGGGTCTCATTTAACTGTTGACCTTGGAGAAACTCTGGCTGCAGGCCGGCGCCGCGATCAACAAAGACGCCTGAGAAGGCGCCCGTAGAGCCGGCCACTTTGATGCTTCCGATGAATGCGACCGCGCCGTTGAGGCCGACCAAGGGATTGTTGACTGAAGAAAAAACAATTCCTGGGTCAATCGCCGGAACTTGATCTCCGCTGCGCGCTACCAGTTGTAACTGGCCATTGCGCTCAATCCAGACGCCATTGGCGTTGGCCGAGGTGATATCTACGCCCGCCAGTGTCGCCGCGAACGCGACTTCGCCCGTTTGGCTGATACTGGGAAACGCGAACGAATTAAAGGCAACCGCGCCACTCGCTCCGGCGGGTAGATCTCCGCGGCGAGCAACAACGTGCAGGCCACCAGCAGTCGAGAAGACAGCCTGGTCTGTCGCGCCGATTACCATCGGCCCGGCGAGGGCGGCGTTGAATGTCACATCGCCATTGTCGTTCAGGATCGCGGTGTTGGACGTTGAAACGCCATTTGTAATGATCGACTTCGCGAACGTGTCAAAGTACGTTCCAGCCGGGGCGCCAGGGACCTGCTGACCGGTGACGGCGATGACCGTTGCCGGGCGCACCTGGGCGGCCGTGTCCCCTGCGATCGAGTTCCATATCAGCAGCGCCGCAACGATCGACGAGCACGCCGAGCATCTTAGCTTTCGATTACGTCCAACTGTCGATGAGAACGTCATTCAAATCTCACAGAGCGAGCGTTTGGTAATGCCGAGGGAGATTCTCCTCAATCGCGGCGATCGGTCCGGCGCTTGATAATAACCGACCTCGATTCGTGTTGCACGGAAGAACTCGCGAGGGCCGAATCCCCCCAATGCGAGACCAGGGCGCCGGGGCGGCTGCCAGGTCCATTACAAACGGGACGTGACGAAATAAACGCGGCAATCGATCCGCGGTGGCCGGGCTGGTAGAATCGTCGCTGCGGACACTAGAGTTGTGCTGCTTGCGCTCGCCGCGGACGCAATGAGATTTCCGCGGTGTGCCTTCCCAATATCTCCCTGAAGGAACTTGTGTAATGTCGACTCGCTTCCGTGAAGTTCTGGCCGCTGGTGATCTGGCCCGTGTGTTTGTAATCGGGCGGGCGCTTCATCCGATCGTGATCGACCTCTACGGCCTGGCCGGTGGCTTTCATGGTTTTTGGCTCGATCAGGAACATTGCGGGCTGACGTACGAGCAAATCCAACTGGCGAGTGTCTGCGCGCGGGCCAACAATTTCGACTCGATCGTCCGCATGGCCCCGAGTGATTACTCGCTGGTCACCCAGAATCTCGAGGCGGGCGCCGGCGGTGTGATGGCCGCGCAGATCCGCGACGCCGAACACGCCGAGCAATTCGTCAAATGGACGAAGTTCGCACCGCGCGGCCATCGCGGCATGAACAACGCCGGCCGCGACGCCGACTACACATATAAGTCGCAGGAACAATTCGCCGTCGATTCGAACCGTGATCATTTCATCGCGATCCAGATCGAAACGCTTGGCGCACTCGAAGAGGCCGACCAGATCGCCGCGATCGACGGCGTGGACCTGTTGTTCGTCGGGCCGAGCGATCTATCACAGGCGATGGGCCTGCTGGGCCAGTTCTCCCACAAGAAGGTGGTAGAAGCCCTCGACCACGTCGCCGCCGCCTGCCGCCGCCACGGCAAGCACTGGGGAACCGTGGCGCCAAACAAAGAGTACACGCAAATGTGCTACGACAAAGGCTGCCGGATGCTGACGCTAAGCACCGAGATCACCGCGATCCGACACGGGATCGAGCAGCACAAGGCGGCGTACAAGGAGATGTTTTGAGGAAGGCTTTGAGGCTTTGAGGCTTTGAGGACTTGAGGTCTTGAGGGATGCAACACCGGTGGGAATCGGTAGAGCCGAGTTTGTCGTCATTTACATGTGCGAAGCGACCGAATGAGCGCGGCGAGTACTTTGGCGGTTTCGTCGGCTATTCGTAGGACGTCTGATGTCGTCTCCGTTTCGAAGTATCCAAGTCGACTGGCCAGCGATAATTGGTATTCGACCTCTCGCGCTGAGGCGAACGCCATATCAAGAAATCGAACGTAATCCGCGTGAGACTCTCGAGCACATCCCTCCACAATGTTGGAAGCCACGGATACTGCGCCACGGCGGAGTTGCGACGTGAGGCCAAATTGCTCTTCTTTCGGAAACCGTTGTGTGGCGCGATAAATCGCAAGCGCGAGCGAATCCGCCAGATCGAACGCATGAAGTTTCCGGTGATCTCGCAATCGGCCCCCGACTAAACGCCGTCCGTGTCTGCGCAGCAGACGCTTTACCTCAAAGCCTCAAGTCCTCAACGTCTCAAAGCCTTCTTCCCACTACGTCGCCGGGATCGCCACGCGCTCTCCGCCCTTCATTGCTGATTGATGCGCGCAGATACCGGTCATCGTCCAGTTGGCGCTTGTGCCAGAATCAGGCCGTGGGGCGCGGTTTTCGACAATCGCGCTGATGAACTCGTGCGCCAAATGTGGGTGAGATCCGCCGTGGCCGCTCCCTTGGGTGAACGACAAGTGCTGCGTTTCGTCCGCGTCGTACACTCCCTTGGTCGTGTATTTGCGGATCCCTTCGGGCAGCAGGTGCGCGAAGTCCGGCACGGTTACGCGCTCCGGCTTTTCGCCGTGATGCAACACGCACGGTTCATGCTCGATCCGGGTCCACTCGAACGTCGTCTTGTCGCCATAGACGTCGAAGCTTTCGATGTACTGCCGGGCTGTTTCGAACAGGCTGCGCGTCACCTCGGCGCATAGGTTACTGTCTTTCATTTTGATCGTCGCCGTTTCGACGGCGAACGGCGAACCGTACTTGGCCGTCAATTCCTTGCTGATCTCGCCGGAGCCGTGACAGGTCACGCTCTCGGCGCGCTTGTTGGGCAAGTGCAGGCAAGGGCTGACGCAGTGCGTGGCGTAGTGCATGGGCGGCAGGCCTTCCCAATAGCCTGGCCAGCCGGCCATCTCTTGCTGATGGGCGCCGCGGAGAAATTGCAGGCGGCCGAGCTTGCCACTTTCGTACAACTCTTTGACGAACAGGAACTCGCGGCTGTAGACCACGGTTTCCATCATCATGTAATGCTTGCCGCTCTTCTTTTGCGCTGCGACGATCGCCAGGCATTCTTCGACCGTGGTCCCCATCGGCACGGTGCAGGCCACGTGCTTGCCGGCATTCAATGCGGCCAAGCTCTGCGGGGCGTGATCCGGAATTGGCGTGTTGATGTGAATGGCGTCAACGTCTGGGTCGTTCAGCACGTCTTCGTATTTCGTGTAGCGCTTGGCCACTCCAAACGCGTCGCCGATCTGCTTCAGTTTCTCCGGCGAACGCTGGCAGATGGCGTACATCTCGGCGTGCGGATGATTCTGATAGATCGGAATGAATTCGGCCCCGAAACCCAGGCCAATGATTGCGACGCGGACTTTTTTCTTGTCGGTAGCCATCTTCACGATAGCGCGGTGGGCGCTGCTCCAAGTTTGCGTGCCTTGCGGTCTCTTCCGCGGGAATTCGAGGCCAGATTACAATACGGTTTCGGCCGACGCAAGGAAGGGGAAGTAGGCCTTGAGGAGTTGAGGCTTTGAGGTAGGGTACGCACTCCGTGCGTACCAATGATGCGCGGAAAACGTGGCGCGGATTCTGGTACGCACGGAGTGCGTAGCGTACGAATTGCCGGAACCTACACGACGAGTAACCGAAGATCGAATCTCTGGACGACTATCGCTGGCTTGTAAGTGCTGAGGCTGCGCCGTGGCTTGAGCGCGCGATGGCCGCTAGCGAAGCATCGACGCTGAAGCTCGTGGCGGCGCTGCGACGCGAGCTTTCGCCGACACGGGCTCATTTGGTGGTTGAGCAAGCTGAACTCCGCGCTCGCGGCGTCCGCAAATTTGCAACGGCCGAGAGAATGTTCTTTACGGCCCGTTCGCTCGAACAAGCGACCGATGAAGGCTTGGCCGCGCACAAAGCGGCGCGCTTTCCGCCGGGCGCCGCGGTGGCCGATCTGTGCTGTGGCATCGGCGGAGACTTGCTGCCGCTTGCGCGACGAGGGCCGGCGACCGGCGTTGATCGTGATCCAGTCCTGGCGATCTTGGCGGAGGCGAACTGTCGCGTTGTTGCCGATTCTTCGGATGAATTCGAAGACCGACCGTCGTCAGACGTGATTGTCGCCGACGTCGAGTCGCTTGACCTCGGCGCGTTCGCCGCGTGGCATATTGATCCGGATCGTCGCCCAAGTGGTCGCCGCACGACGCGCGTTGACTTGCACGAGCCAGGCCCTGATTTTATCGATCGAATGCGCGGCGTGGTCCCCAATGGCGCTGTCAAATTAGCGCCAGCCGCCACGCTTCCGGACAATTGGCCGCCGGCCGCGGAATTGGAATGGCTCAGCCGGGACGGTGAGTGCCGGCAACTGGTCTGCTGGCTCGGCTCCCTGGCGCAAAGTCTAGGAAGTCGTCGGGCGACGATCGTCGATGGCGCCGGGCGCGCGCTCCGCACAGTTACGGGCGTCGAGCAAGAACCGCTTTTGGCCCGTGCGCTTGCCAGGTATCTCTACGAGCCCGACGCCGCGGTGCTGGCCGCCGGTCTGACCGGCTCGCTATCTGCCGAACACAATCTTGCGGCGCTAGGGCCGGGAATTGCGTATCTGACGTCGGACGCATTGATCACAGATCGGGCGCTGGCCTGCTTTGCGATCGAAGAAGTCCTGCCGCTCGACGTGCGTCGTTTGCGGCAAGCCATGCGCGAAAGAAACATCGGCCGGCTCGAAATCAAAAAGCGCGGCGTCGACATCACGCCAGAACAACTGCGCCGCGAATTGAAGCTAAACGGTGACGAATCTGCGACATTGCTCATCGCCCCGATCGCGAGCCGCCCAACGGTGATGTTGGCGCAACGGGTCATCCCGGCGCCGATCGAATAGTTCGCGATTGACAATCGCCGCACAATAAAGGTGGCGCCGATGATTCTTGATCCCGCAGGGATCACAGCGCATAGCCGGGGGACGAGCGTAGCGATTCCCCCGGAAAGAAAAATAGATAAGCCGGTTGTCGACCCTAGCGGGGTCGCACTACTGCGCGAGCTAAAGAAAGCGATTTCGTCCCGCGTCGCACGACGAAACGGAATCGAACGTACGAACGTCGATGCTAACTTCTCGGTGCGACCCCGTTGGGGTCGACGACGGATTGAGCGCGGTTTGACTTTCCGGGGGTATCGCTAGCGCTCAACCACCCGGCTACTGGCTGCGACCCCTCGCGGGGTCGATTTTTCGCTCACGCCCGACTCTTCGGGGACTCAACTAGGCGAACAACCCGCGGGACCTCAACGCCTCAACCCCTCAAGTCCTCAACCCCTTCCCCCTTACTTCTTCTTCTCAATCTTCGCCCAGGTGTCACGGAGCGACGTGGTTCGATTAAACACCAGCTTGCCGGGCTTGCTGTCGACGCTGTCGACGCAGAAGTAGCCTGTCCGCTCGAACTGGTAGCGGCTCTCCGGCGCGGGGTCGGCCAAGGACGGCTCGACGCGCGCGTCGGTCAACACTTCGAGCGAGTTGGGATTGAGATTGTCGCGGTAGTTTCCGCCCGGTGGAGTTTCCATCGGGTCTTCGGTCTTGAACAAGTGATCATAGAGCCGAACTTCGGCCGGCAGCGATTTCTCGGCCGAAACCCAGTGGATCGTTCCTTTTACTTTGCGGCCGTCGGGCGTGTTGCCGCCGCGGGTCGCCGGATCGTACGTGCAGCGTAGTTCGATCACTTCGCCCGTCTTTTCGTCTTTGATCACCTCGGTGCAAGTGACCAGGTAGGCGTAGCGCAGTCGCACTTCGCGCCCTGGCGCCAGGCGGAAGAAATCTTTCGGTGGGTTTTCGCGGAAGTCGTCGCGCTCGATAAACAGCTCGCGCGTGAACGGTAGCTTGCGCGAGCCGGCGGCTGGATCTTCCGGGTTGTTGATCGCGTCGAGCTCGTCGACCTCGCCTTCCGGATAGTTTTCGATCACGACCTTCAGCGGGCGCAACACGGCCAGCACGCGCGGCGCATTGCGGTTTAGGTCTTCGCGAATCGCGTTTTCGAGCACGCCGACGTCGATCGTGCTGTTGAATTTGGCGACGCCAATTCGCTCGCAGAAATTGCGAATTGATTCCGGCGTGTAGCCGCGGCGGCGCAGGCCGACGATCGTTGGCATCCGCGGGTCATCCCAACCGCTGACCAGCCCTTCTTCGACCAACTGGAGCAAGAGCCGCTTGCTCATCATGGTATATGTCAGATTCAAGCGGGCGAACTCGATCTGCCGCGGCTTATAAATGCCGAGGTTTTCAATGAACCAGTCGTACAGTGGCCGGTGATTTTCGAATTCGAGCGTACAGATCGAATGCGTGATCTTTTCTAGCGAGTCGTTCTGACCGTGCATGAAGTCGTACATCGGGTAGATGCACCACTTGTCGCCCGTGCGATGATGCTCCGTATGCAGAATTCGGTAGAGGACCGGATCGCGCAGGTTCAGATTCGGCGACGCCATGTCGATCTTGGCGCGGAGCGTGCGGGCGCCGTCAGGAAACTCGCCAGCGCGCATCCGCGCGAACAGGTCGAGGTTCTCGTCGACCGGGCGATCTCGAAAGGGGCTGTTCTTGCCAGGCGCAGTGAGCGTGCCGCGATACTCGCGAGTCTGCTCGGCCGTGAGGTCGCAAACGTACGCGCGGCCGTCGCGAATAAGTTTTACGGCCCACTCGTAGATCTGCTCGAAAAAGTCAGACGCGTAATAGAGCCGGTCTTCCCAGTCGAAGCCGAGCCAGCGGACGTTGTCCATGATGCTGTCGACGTACTCCACCTCTTCCTTGGCGGGGTTCGTGTCGTCGAACCGCAGGTTGCACTTGCCGTTGTAGCGCTTGGCGAGGCCGAAGTTCAGGCAGATGCTTTTGGCGTGCCCAATGTGCAGGTAGCCGTTCGGCTCGGGCGGGAAGCGGGTATGCACATGGTCATACCGACCGGCGGCCAGATCCTCGTCGATCAGGACTTCGATGAAGTTAAGCTGGCGAGCCTCGGGCGCTGCGTCGCCCCCGCTGGCGCCGGGGGGATTTCCTTCGCCGGCTGGCTTGGGGTTCGATTTGTTCTTGCCGCCGGGCTCTTTTTTGTGCTCGTTCATGCCGGAATTATCTAAAAATATGGGCGTGCGAATAGGGCAGATTATCGAGGCTGGCACCGGAAGTTGCCCTGAAAATACGTATCCTACGAAAGATCTCCGCGCGGCGCGGCAGGTTCGGCGGCGCCGGCGCCCCGGCCAATTTTCTTTCGGTTTCGACGAAGAATGTTCGCAAGACATCGGCCCCAGCGGCAACTCTCCTAACTAGACAACAATGACCGAGACACGTCCCCACAGCGACGGCGACCGCGGTTCCGCTAGCATCCGGATCGACTGGCCTCACACGCTGGCCCAGCATGATCGGATGTTGCGAGCGGTGGTGGCCGCGCGCCTGGGGGAGCGGCAGGCGGTGGAGGAAGTGTTGCAGGAGATCGCCCTGGCCGCGGTGGCCGGACGAGATCGACTGGTCGACGCGACGCGGGTGACCCCCTGGCTCTACCGGTTGGCGGTGCGGCAGACGTTGCTCTACCGGCGCAAGCATGGCAGGGCGCGGCGGCTGCTCGATCGATTTGCGGCAACCGCGCCGGCCGGCGAATTCGATTCCCGCGCGGTCGATCCGCTCGACTGGCTGCTGGCCGACGAGCGCGGCGCCTTGGTTCGCCAAGGGCTGGCCAGGCTGGCGCCGCGCGACCGCGAGATTTTGCTACTGAAGTACACGGAAGATTGGAGCTACCAGCAGATTGCCGCCCGGCTGGCAGTGAGCTGTAGCGCCGTCGAGGCGCGGTTGCACCGCGCCCGCGGAAGGTTACGAGAAGAGCTTTCGACAATCAACGTGAGTGAGGCGCAGGCATGAACGACCGAGAACATCGCGCCGCCGGAACGAACGATCCAGATTTCGATCGGCAGTTGGATCGATTGGTCGATGGCGAGTTGAACGCTGCAGAACGGCGGCAGCTGTTGGCCGAGTGCGACGAGCGCGAAGGCGCGTGGCGGCTCTGCGCGCTGGCCTTCCTTGAGGCGCAGTCCTGGCGAACGGAGTTCACGGCGCTGACGGCGCCGGCGACTTCGCCAGCGGTCGTCGTCGGCCCAACTGTGGCGCGCGACCCAACGCTAGCGCCTAGTCCAGCCCACGAAATTGTGCGGCGGCGACGCTGGGTCCGTGCGCAGCTGCGCACGGGTCGAGACTGGTCGACGGTCGCCGGCGCCCCTTGGGCGTTGGCCGCGTGCGCACTGGTTGCGTTTGCGCTGGGTTGGATGACTCGCCCGCAGGGCGCGGCGGAATCGGCGGTTGATCCAACGTTCCAGACGGTCCAGCCTTCGGAAGCGATTGGCGCAGGTCGCGCGATCGCCGCTTCGGATGCTCCGAACGATGTGGACCAATCGTTGCCCTCCGATGTCGCGATGGATACGCCGGAGACGATCACGCTGGTGATGGATTGCGGACCGGATGGTGAACAGCGACAGATCGAACTGCCTGTTTTGCCCACCGCTGAAGATGACTTGGCCGCGCTCGCACAAGGAGAGCCCGTGGTCTCCGCCGAATTGCAAGCGGCGCTGTTGCGGATGGGGCATCGAGTCAACGAGCGCCGGCAATTGGTGCCGCTCGTTCTGGAAGATGGCCGGCGGCTGGTGGTGCCGGTTGATGAGATTGAGTTTACGCCGGTTGAAGCGTTGGAATATCAGTAGTTTTTTCGCAACACGAATCGTTCAAGAGGCGGCGCCCAATCACAACGCTCACGGCGCCACATTCATCACAAAGGAGTCACGCATGCGACGAGAAGTAGGACATTCACTTGTGCTAGGTCTGACCGTGGCCTTGTTGTCGATTGCCGTTCCAGTTGTGCGCGGCGCTTCGTGCAGCGGCTGCGACGAGCGAGCGGAAGAGAAATTCTTTGGGACCTTCGATAGCGCGGATCCAGACGATGAGGGCAATGAGGAAGTCGAAGAATTGAACGTCGATCGTCACGGTACAACGGCCGTTGGCGAGCGCTTGCGCGCATGGCGTGGCGACGATTACTGGCTTGGTATCGTGACGCTGTCTGCAAGCGATACGTTAAGGTCCCAGCTGAAGCTGCCAGAGAAAACCGGGCTGGTGGTCGAGAAAGTACAAGCTGGCAGTCCTGCCGCAGCCGATGGCCTGCAACCCAATGACGTCCTGCTCTCAGCTGGAGACAAGCCGCTGGGCGTGAAGTCGGACCTGGATTCGCTGATCCGCAAGGGCGAAAAGCAGCCAATCAAGTTCACGCTGCTTCGCGCCGGCGAGCGCAAAGAAGTGACGGTCACGCCGCTGCCGCGCTTGTCGCGCAAGATTGCGGACGGTGCTCATGGCGACAAGCCACTCTCGATCAAGATCATGCGCTCTGGTCAGTTCGTCGGCCCGGAACTTAAGTTCAATATCAATTGGCGCACCGCAGAATTACCCGACGATATGACGGTGACGATCAGTAAGCATGGTAAGGAGCAGGCGAAGTTCAAGGTCGAAGCCGATGGGAAAACGTGGGAAGTGAAAGAGGACAATCTTCAGGATCTCCCGGCCGAGGTTCGCCATCGCCTGGAGCCAATGACGCGGGGGTTCCTGTTTGGCGCCGGTCCGCCACAATTGACGGAAGATGTCTTAATCTTTGCGCCGGAGCCGCCCAGCGGTTTACCGAATGTTCCGGCCACCGCGGACAATGCTTACCGAAAAGCCTTATCCGCAGCCCGCCAGGCACAGGTCTTGGCGCAAGAAAAGTTGCGGAAACTCGAAGAGCGTTACCGACCGTCGAAGGTTTTGGAAGAAGAAGTTACGCCGCGGGTTGAAGTCGCCGTCGAAACGGCAAAGCAGTGGTCACTGGAAAAACTCGACACGCGTTTCGACCAGTTGCAGAAGCAACTCGACGAACTCCGCCAGGCGGTGAAGGCGGCGCGCAGCGAGGCGAAGCCTGCGGCGCCACCGGCCGAACCTGCTCCGCCGACGCCCCCTGCGCCGCCGGCTGATCCAGCCCCTCCGACGGAGCCAGCGCCACCGGAGACCCCGAAAACGCCTGAAGCGCCGTAGCGGCAATCGACGTCTTCCTCTGCCGGTGGGAGAGGGTTGGGGTGAGGGTCGAAGCGAGTTAGGGTTTTCACACCTAGTTTGACCGCGCCTGCTTCTCAGCCCTCATCCGGCGAGCTAACGCTCGCCACCTTCTCCCCAGGGTAGAAGGACTTGATGGAGCGACGTTCCGTCTGTTCCGGCCGGGCAAACTGCTCCGGCCGCGCCGGACGCGCCGGAGCCGACCGGCGACACACAGCGCACAACAAGCCGGGCGAGTATCGGCCGAAACTTGCCGATACTTGCGAATGGCCACCGTCTTTTTTTGGGAGCCGTTCGCCGCGAAAGCGCGGGCGGTTCGGACGGCGGTGCGTCGCTCTATTTTCGCGGAGGCGCTGATGTTTCGCCGTAGTTGGCTCTTTGGCGCCATGATGGTCAGCACCGCGGTGATTCCCTATCTGGTCTCGACGTCGAACGGCGTGCAGCAATGGGTCATGAGCAAGATCCCGGCCCGCGCGTCCGGCGAGCATACGGCCGATCCGATTGCGCTAACGCCGACGACGACCACCACGACAACCACTACGACCGCAACGCCTGAGGCGCCGGCCGGCACGGTGACCAAGACCAGGATCGCCCGTCGGGAAGATGTGCCGACGCATCCGCTCGAAGAAGTGTTGCAGTTCAACGTCACCACAACGTGGATCCAGTCGGAGTGGCCGCGTGTCTCGGCTGATCTGGCCGAGCTGGACATGCACGGCTACCGCGTTCCGCTGGTCAGCGGCACAACAGACAATGACGTCGCCGGCTCGTTGACGTATTACTTCAACGCCAAGCAGGAAGTCGCCCGGATCACGTTCTTCGGCACGACGGGCGATCCGCGCCGGCTGATTGCCTTGCTGGAGTCGAAGTTCAAGTTTCAGCATATGCAGACCAAAGAGCCGAACCTGTACCTGTACCAGGTGACAAGCTGGGGCAAGCCGACGAGCGAAATGCGAATCCGCCCGGCAAAGATCCTCCGCAGCGCTGCGCCCCACTCACGGTACGAAATCGCGATGGTCATCGAGCGGCCGAAATCTTAGCGGCAGGCTGTGCTGCAATTGCCAGACGACGGGCATTTCTTTTTGCCGTGTGGGTATTCTGCACCGCATGGCAGACTCAACGCCAACTCGCCGCCGCTGGTTTCAGTTCGGACTGCGAGAGCTGTTTTGGTTGATGCTCGTTGTTGCGCTGTCGACGTTTTCGCTGTTGGACCGCCGATCCTTGCAGCGCGAACTGGCAAGTGAACTCGACCAAAACGCGACACTCCAAACGAAACTTGCAACTACGGTGATCGAGCGCGATACCTATCGCATGGACGCGATAAAAGCGAATTGGCTAGCGGCTCAATTGCAGATTTTGCATGACCGAACGAAACGGGAACTCGCTCGCTCCAATTCGGAAGTAACGAACAGTGCGCAGGGGGAGTCGCCAACACGCGGCGACTCAGAAGCCGAGTTCGCTCCTTAGGCTGCTGCAATTCCCGCCCAGCGGCGCCCCTCGATTCGCGCCAGTCGGCAGGTTACAATTCTGCCTGACCTGCCGCGCATCTCACCTAGATACCTTCCTGCCACCGGAGTCCTCGCCATGTTCGCCCATCGCTTCTCGCTGTTCGCGCTCCTCTGTTATGCATCGATGGCCACGCAGTCGATGGCCGCGGATAACGAGCTCACGGCCGAAGAAAAGGCCGCCGGCTGGCAGTTGTTGTTCAATGGTAAGGACACGACCGGCTGGAAGTGCAACAACGACAAGCCGATTGCGACCAAGGTCGAAGATGGCGCGCTGGCGCCGTACAAGTCGGGCGGCTACATCATCGTTTATGAAAAGCCGTTCGGCGATTTCATTCTGAAGTGCGACGCCAAGATGGGCGACCCGCAGTGCAACTCGGGCGTCTTCTTTCGCGTCGGCGATCTGAAGCGCCCGGTCGACACCGGCATGGAAATGCAAGTCCTGGCAGGCAAGGGGGCCGGCATGCACGACTTTGGCGCGATTTACGATCTCGTGCCGCCGACCAAAAACAACGCCAAGCAAGATGACTGGAACCAGATCGAGATCAAGGCCGTTGGCCCGCTGGTCACCGTCAAGGTGAATGGCGAGGAAGTCTCGAAGATCAATTGCGATGACTACCCAGAGAAGGGAAAGCGCACCGACGGCAGCAAACACAAGTTCCCGATGGCAATCAAGGACGCCCCGCGCACTGGCTACCTCGGCTTCCAGGACCACAACCACAAGGCGTGGTTCAAGAACGTGAAGCTGCTGGAACTGAAGGACGGCGCGAAATAGGCCGCATCGCAGGTTCGGCTGGGCTTGCTTACGCCTCTTCCGTCCGTTGTGTCTTCGTGTCGTAGTGGTAATGGAAGACCGTAAACTAACCACAACGGCACGACGGCACGACGAAGAAAAAGAAGAGAAGTGTTGTAGGTCCAAACCGACGAAGCGAGCTTTGTTCTAGGATCGCTTCGACTTCACCACTTCACCACTTCACCACTTCACCACTTCACCACAGTCGGCGCCGCGCGCCAGTCGTTGATTTCGTCCCACGGCCAGAGAGGCCGATCGATTTGGGTGTATTCATAGTCTGAAAAGTTCGGTGGGGCGCAGCCTGGCGCGTCGACGACCAGGATTTCGGCGGCGCGGACGGCGTACGCTGCGCGAAATCCGCAGGGGCTTTTTGCGACCAAAACTTGCGCGGCAAATGGATCGAAACCGGCCGCCTGGAAAAGTTGCGGCGCAAAATGGGGGCCACTGCGGCTGGTGACGATCACCTTCACGTTGCCGGCCGCCAGCACGGCGCTCGCGCCCATGTCGATCGGTAGATTTCTTGCCAAGTGGCCGGAGAGGACGAAGCGGGCGTCGAACAATCGCTCGACTGTCGCCGTTAATTCGATCGGTTTTGAGAACCGGCTATCGCGCACGCCGCCGATCGGACCGTGAAAGTTAGCGCCCACACCCAATCGTTCGGCTTCGGCGACGATCTCAGGCGAGACCATCGTTACGAGCGCGGTTCGCGCCCAATCATGGCGCAACAACTCGGCCAAAACCCAGGTGCTGTCACCAGTCGCGCCCGACGTGGTGGCGTCGGCCGAGTCGGATAAAACGGTCAGGCCAGTGCTTCGCGCGGCTGCGCGAGTGACCGCTTCGGCCATGGGCGTTAGCGTTGGCAAATACTCCGTGCGCACGCGCCAGAATTCGTCGGCGAGTCTCGCGCATTCCGTGGTAGCGTGCTCGGCGTCGCCGTTGGTGACCACGAGGGCCATCGTGCCAAGCTCTGGAATGTCGAGCCACGGTTGCACTGTCGCCAGGCCAGCGGTCAGAATTTCAGGCTGCGCTTCGAGTTCGACGAGCCGCGCCTTGAGCGCGTGGCTGATGCTTGTTGGGTCTTCGGTGTTCGCGCGCTCCGCCGGCACAACGGCCGGGATTTTTTGAAACGCCGTCACCGGCCGGGCGCCATCGATCAGGATCTTGCGCAATAGGGCCGCGGCGCGCTGGCCTGTCTCAAAGACATCAACATGGGGCGCCGTATGATAGAGAACCAGCGCATTGGCCGCACGGACCATTCCCTCGGTGATGTTCGTGTGCAAGTCCAGCGTAGCGACGATCGGCACGCCGGGGCCAACCACGCGGCGCAGCTCTGTCAGCGCTTCTCCTTCGACGTCGGGCGCGCCGACGGCCACCATGGCGCCATGCAGCGCGAGCAGCACCGCGTCAACCGGCAGAGCCGCGCGGAGCGAAGTTACCAGTTCATCGCGCAGCCAGGCGAACGTCTCCGGCGTCGCTCGTCCGGCGGGCCAGGCAGGCAAGCGGACCAGGCCAACAATCTCCGGCCGCTCGGGCCACGCTCGTAGGGATTGAATGAACCCGCCGATTTCGTTCGTGTCGGCAAGCTGCTCGAGGATCTCCTGCCCGCGGAGCACGCCAAAGCGTTCGAAGTCATCGCGCGTTGTCGGCAGCGGATTGAACGTGTTCGTTTCCTGCCACAACTGAGCAATCGCAATGCGCACTTGGATGATCTCGTCTTCGATCGAGCAGTGAATTGTCTGGTGGGGTGCGCACTTCGTGCGTGCCAGGCACTGCAGCCACCAAGGCGCCAGCCAGCGGCGATCATTCCGACTTTGGCGTCGCCGGCGGCTCTTTGGACTTCTTCCCTTTGGCGTCGGCGGCCAGATGTTCTTCGGCGTGGCGCAGAGCGCTCGTCAGCCAGCCTCGTTCGTTGGAATTGCGCGATTTCGCCAGCAAGGCCTTGAGCGCCTCGGCGCGAGCGTGCGCGGCCAGATGGCATTTTGGATCGGCCAGGATCGACATGCGGGCTAGCCGCAATCCGCGGACCGGCTGGCCTTCGTCAACGAGCTTGATCGCTCGCGCCGCGACGGCCTCGGCGCCACCGGCCATTTCCACCAGTTCCAAGTCGGCCTCGGCAGGCGATTCTTCGTACATTGTCGCCGGGTCGCCATCGAACCAGCCGACATAGCCATCGTAGATTCCTCGCACGCTCCAAGAGACTTTGCCGTATGCGTCGCCGATGTCGAGTTCAGCCGGCAGCTTGACGTCGCGCATGATGCGGTAGACGTCGTGCCCTTCGTTCATCCCTTTGACCGTCTCGTCATGAACGTACTTAATCGCGTCGCGATACTTGGTCAGCGCGGCCTTGATCTTGTCGGCCCCCATGATTGGGTTGCCGTGACTCGGTAGCAGGATCTCCGGTTGCAGGTCCAGAACCTTGTTGATCGAGTCGATATACTCGAGCGCCCAGCGCGGCCGCGTGCCACGCAGGGTGTAGAGATTCGGGAACGAATCGTAGAAGTTATCGCCCACAAACGCCGCTTTGTATTGCGGCAGCCAGACGGTGAGATGCTCCGGCGTCTCGCCGGGCGTGTGAAACAACTCGAACTTCACCCCGCCCTGCTCGAACTCGTATTTGTCGTCAAACAGGATCGTCGGCTCGACTGCCGGCCGGTGACTACGGGCCATTTCGACCAGTCGCTTGGCTTCAAAGCCGAACTGTGCCGCGTTGCGATGGGCGAAAAAAATCGCCAGCCGGTCCTGGTATTTGCGGTGTTCGACAAATCCCCGCTGGGCGATCACTTTTGTCCCTTCCTCTTTCCAACGACCGGCGCCCCCTGTGTGATCCTCGTGCGCGTGGGTAAAAATGATGTAGCGGGTCGGCGCCGTGGTGATTTTTTTCAAATGGCCATGATGCTTCGGCGCCTGCGTCGGCAGCGAAGTATCAATGATCACGTTGCCGTCGTCGGTTTTGACCAAGAACGTATTGCCAAAGCCCGAGGCCATGTAGATTCGATCGGTGACCTTCATAGCTTCGGTCTGATTGGGCGCGGCGCCCAACACGCCATCGAGTTGAGCCAGGCAAGGCGTCGCCAGAACCACGAACCACAGCGACACGGCAGTGAGCGTCAGTTGAAGTTGTCGTGCTAGTTGCATAGGAACACCTGCCTGCTGACCTGAGGAATCGCCCCGTTACCTGCGAGCATAGACGATACTCCGCAAAACTTCCAATTCCGACAGCTTTCGGATTTGCTGCAATCGCTCCATCATCGCTTCCCCTGATGTTTGCCAGCTCCAATCCAACGCAACCGGCGCCTTGCGGCGTCATCAACGTCCACAAGCCAGGCGGTTGGACTTCGCGCGATGTGGTGAACCGCCTCAATCGGCTGGTGCGACCGAGCAAGGCCGGCCACGCTGGCACGCTCGACCCACTGGCCACCGGCGTGCTGCTAGTCTGCGTCGGCAAGGCCACGCGCTTGATTGACTATGCCCAACAAATGGAGAAGCAGTATCGCGGCACGTTTTTGTTTGGTCGCACCAGCACGACCGAAGACGTCGAAGGCGAGATGACGTTGTTGCCAAATGCGCCCCGGCCAAGCGCCGCCGACGTCGCCGCGGCCGCCGCCAAGTTTTTGGGTGAGACGCTGCAACGGCCTCCGGCGTTCTCCGCTCTAAGGGTTGCCGGACAGCGCGCGTACGATCTGGCGCGCGCCGGTCGAGAAGTGATTCTCGAGCCGCGCAAGATCTTCATCCGGTCGATCGAAGTCGTCGCCTACGACTACCCCGAGTTGACGCTCGACATCGTCTGCGGCAGCGGCACGTATGTGCGCTCGATCGGTCGCGATCTGGCCGAGCGGCTGGGAACCGGCGCCGCGATGTCGGCGCTAGTGCGCACGCGGATTGGTTCGTTCGAATTGGCCGATGCTTGGGACCTGGAACAACTTCGCCCTGAGAATTCGGCCGAGTGGTTAATCCCACCGCGCCGGCTGACGACTGCGCTGCCGACGGTGGTGCTCACCGCGGAGCAGGTCACAGAAATCGCCAATGGGCGTTACATCGAGCTACTGGGCGACAACTTGCACGGCGCTCAAGACGTCGCGGCGATTGGCCCCGATGGCGAGCTCCATTCGATCTTGAAACCGCGCGGCGCTAACCAGTTCGGCGCGCGGATGAATCTGCGCGACGTGCCGGGCTCGTAAGCCATCAGCTTTAGCGATGATCCGGGCGACAGCGGTTTCTCCACAGGCGCTGCGCGGCAATTGGTTTCTAAGCCTTTCGGCATATCGAGATCGATATACCTGAACGTGCATCGGGAATGTGGATTTTCCAGAGCCCATTCAGGCGAATCGAGGCAATACTATGCGCCCAGCGCGTCGCTCTTTTTGTGTACTTGGCTATCTCCTAACGCTTTGCGTCGTGACTCACACGGCGAAGGCGGAATTCGCTGGTAGCGGGACGACCGCTACAGGCGATCCAGATTCCGGCGACAGTGCTCCTGGCGTGCTGAACACGGAAGGCTACAGCGAGACCGTTTGCAACGAGCCGCGCAGCGGCGGTTGCCAAGGCAACTGCTGCCAAAGCAACTGCTTTGATCAGCGCAGATTTCTGGGATTGTTGCCCAGCGATCACGCCTTCGACAGCTTTATCAGCCCACTCTCCAACCCGTTCTTCTTCGAAGACCCACGGTCACTGACCGAAGCGCGAACGATCTTTCTCTATAACCGATTGCCGAACAGCGTCGGGCCGGGCGGCGTGGTGGTGTGGGCCGAACAAATCCGTGGTCGCTTGACCGAACGGCTAAGCCTAATCGCGCCGCGATTGGGCGATATGAATATCCAGACGCCTGGCAACAGCTCCGGGTTTATGTCCGCTCCGGTTGGCTTCAAGTACAACCTGGTCCGAGACGTGGAAGCGCAGTTCCTGGTCTCGGCCGGCATGACCTACTTCATCGAAGGGTCAAACCGTGTCTATCAAGGCTACGACGATGGCGACTTCCACCTCTTTCTGAGCGGCGGCAAGCGCTGGGGCAACGCTCACTGGATTAGCGGTAGCGGCTTCCGCCTGCCGTCGAACCACAACTACGGCAACCAGATGTGGTACTGGTCCAACCAATGGGACTATCAATTGCCGGGCAATATCCACCCGTTGATTGGGCTGAACTGGTTCCACTTCATGCGTAGCTCGTCACAGCAGTTCAACGGCGCGCCTTCGATCTCGGGGCTCGACTTGGTGAATCTGCCGTTCGGCGCCGTGGCCGGAACGAACGTGGTGACCTGCCCGATTGGTGTCCGCTGGAAACCGACGCGTAATCTCGAAATCGGCGGCGGATGGGAATTCCCAGTCACCAATCGCCAGGACATTCTGGGCAATCGCACGTATGCGGACGTGATTTTCCGGTACTAATCGAAATCGATTCAAGTGCGCCACTGCTGGCCCTGTCCAGCAGTGGCGCACGATCGAAACTCAGATCAGCACAACCAACGTTAGAACAGCCGGTTGTACCCATTCAGTGCCGCAACGCGGTAGGCCTCGGCCATGGTCGGGTAGTTGAACGTCGTGTTGATGAAGTACAGCAGACTGTTCGCTTCGCCCTTTTGCGCCATGATCGCCTGGCCGATGTGAATGATCTCCGTGGCGCCATTGCCAAAGCAGTGGACGCCCAGCACTTGCAGTGTCTCGCGGTGGAATAAAATCTTTAGCATGCCGACCTTCCGCCCGGTGATCTGCGCGCGGGCCAGGTGCTTGAATTGCGAATGGCCGATCTCGTAAGGGATCTTTTCGGCCGTCAGCTCGCGCTCCGTGCGGCCGATCGAGCTGATCTCAGGGCTCGTATAAATACCGGTCGGAATATCACGCAGGGCAAGCGGCGCGGCGTCGTGATCGATAATGTGCGACGCGGCACAGCGGCCTTGTGCGTACGCGGCGCTGGCGAGGGAGGGATAGCCGATCACGTCTCCGACCCCGTAAATATGGGGCACGACCGTTTGCAGGTTGTCGTTCACTTTGAGCTGACCGCGGCCGTCGGGCTCGATACCGATCGCCTCGAGTCCCATATCCTGCGAGTTGCCGGTGCGACCGTTCGCCCACAACAGCACATCGGTCTTCAACTGCTTGCCGCTCTTCAGGTGCAAGATCACGCCATCGTCGCACGGCTCGACGCGCTCGTACACCTCGTCGTGGCGAATCAGTACGCCAACATCGCGCATATGGTACGAGAGCGCGTCGATGATCTCATCGTCCAGGAACTCCAACAGCTTTGACCGGGTGTTGACCAGGTTGACCTTGATCCCCAAGTTGCGGAACATCGACGTGTACTCGCAGCCCACGACGCCGGCGCCGTAGATCGTGATCGACTGCGGCGTGAAATCGAGATCGAGGATCGTGTCGCTGTCGAAAATCCGCGGGTGCGAAAAATCAATATCGGGCGGGCGGTACGGTCGCGAGCCCGTGGCGATCACAAACGAAGAAGCCGTGAGCTTATGCACCGCGCCTGTCGGCTCCGAGACCTCCAGCGTGTGCGCGTCGGCAAATTTGCCGCGACCGATAAACACCGGCACGTGGTTGCGCTCGTAGAAGCCGGTTCGCATGTCGACCTGCTGGTTGACCACCGGCTGGGCCGAGCGGCGCAACTCGGCGATCGAGTACTGCAAATTCAATCCGGCCGAGCGAAACAGCGGATTGCGGTTGGCCTCAGTAAGTTGAAAGATGGCGTAGCGCAGCGCCTTGCTGGGGATGGTGTTCCAATGGGTGCAGCCGCCGCCAACGCGAGCGTGCGCCTCGACCATGGCAATGCTTTTGCCGTGCTTGACGGACTGCATCGCGGCGCCTTCGCCGCCCGGGCCGCTACCGATTACTACGACGTCGAAATGGACCTTATTATTCATCCTGATCTCCGCAAGCCGGGCAACGAACGACGAACCGGTCGCGTTCGGTCCTGACAATCCAATTGTACGCGCGCAGTCCATTCACGCCGTGGACGCCCTCAATTTGGGCCGCTACCAGCGCGCAGAAGACTCGCCAACTACCGCCCGGTAATCCTACAATACCCGGACAGAAATGTCGGATCGCCCGGTCGCCCAGCCTGCGCGCAGGCACAAGCATTGGGAGATCGGGGTTTACACGACACAAGCAGGGCGATGCGCGCCGGCGCCAAGACGACTCCGATTGGCTACTGCACGAGGAAAGCGACAGGCCGACCAACGGAAGGCCGGCGGTCGATGACGAAACCGTCAACCAATACGCTACCTTCCCCACGCAACCACCAATCATTCCGGCACGTCAGAAAATACGGAAAAACGCCCGCGCCCGCAACCGCCAACAACAAGAAGCCAACCTCTGATGTACGCCCCCAGCGATCAACTCTGGACACAACTGATCGGCCACGAAGTCGTGCTCGACCTGGCCAGCCCCTACGTAGTGCTGGGAAAGCTGACGGCCGCCCATCGCGACTACCTGGAACTCGAACAAGTCGACGCGCACGACCTGCGCGACACTCAGACCACGCGAGAAAAATACGTCCTCGAATGCCGCCTGCACGGCATCCGACCGAACCGCGGCCGATCTTGGATCAGCCTCCGCGAAGTGGTCAGCATTTCAAGACTGGCGGATGTGTTGGTTGATTGAACGCCAGAGCGGTTGATCGGCAGATTGGTCGACGAGTCAATCGGTCGACACGATGATTGGTCGACGGGCTTACCGAAACGCCGCCGGCGTTCCCAGCCGGGGATATGTTTTCTCGGCGCCCGGGTCTTTCAAGCGAAATGAGAAATCCTCCTCCCAGGGCGCAGGCTCTTTTTTCTCCTTCGCCGTGTCCTTGGACTTGACCGCGTTGCTGCGTAGGTTTTCGCCGTCGGCCGTATGCACGAACAACGACGGGCCTTCCGGTTGGTCTTGCTTGCGGATCAGTTCGTCCCATTGGCCGGGCAGTCCGTGCGCAAGTTCCTCGGCCCGTTGGCGATCGGCGTCTGCTTCGGCCTGTCGGCCGAGCCGTTTCAAAGATTCGGAGCGAAGCAGGTAGCATGTAGCGACACGTTTTGGTTCCAAGTCATCTCGGTAGGTCAACGCGTCAGAGATGTCTTCGATGGCCAGTTCTGGCTCGTGCAGGCCATGCCAGCCCCAGGCTCGACGGTAGAACGCCACGAACGATGGCCCTTCGAGTGCCAGGAGCTGTGTTACGTTGACCACCAACGGACCATGCCACTCCTGTTTTAGATTGCATTCCGTTAGGCGATCGTACGCCTCGACGTTGTCTGGATTGCGCGCGATCGCCGCTTGCAAGTCCTGCGCTGCGCCGTCGAGATCCTTCAATCGCGCGCGGGCGACTCCCCGGGCATAATAGCCGCCGCTTTGATTGGGCAACTTGGCAATGACTTCCGTAGCCGCCATGAGCGCTCGCTCCGGCATCCCAAAGTTCGTCAAAAAGATCGATCGACGCGACTCGATTGGGGGCGACGTGTAAATATCCGTGCCCACCTCGAGCTCAATACCCGACGTCGTATCCTTGGCTGCGCACAACCTGGCCTCGATGGCGTCGGACTTTGCCTTGTCGTCGTTGCCGGCAACCCAGGCGGCCAGGCTGCGGAGCGCATACGCCTTGGCGAATGTCGGGTTAACGCGCAGCGCTTCATCCATCAACTGAATACACCGGTCCGCAGTCCCCTGCGAAATGTATCCCAGCCCGGTCAGCATCAGGCACGACATCGACCTGTCGCCTAAGCGATACGCCTCGACGCCGTCGCGCAGGGCCTGCTCGGGATTGTTGAGTTTGAAGGCGACTTGCCCACGCTGCACGTAGGCCTGCGACTCGCGCGGGTTGAGTTGAATCGCGCGATTGAAATCGGCCAGCGCCTCGTCAAAGCGTCCAATGCTGCGGTAGCAATCGCCGCGCGTCAGGTAGGCTAGGGGGAGCCGCGGATTCAAGCGGATGGCGATCGTAGCGTCATCAATCGCGCGACGGTAATCGTCACACGAATAGCGCATTGCCGCGGCCTGCTCGTAAGTCTCGGCCTGGGGCGCCAACTGGATCGCGGTCGAAAAATCAACGTTCCCCTCGTACGCATGACCACTGGCCATGTTCGCTCGTCCGCGGAGCAGATAGTTCTCGACCTTTTGCGGATTGTTCGCCAGCGCCACGTTCAAATCTTCAATCGCGCGGGCATAATCCTCCTGCAATATCAGGCACTTGGCGCGTTCTTCGTACAATCGGACCAGCGGCCAGTGATAGATGGCTTTGTCCAGATCCTCGATCGCTCGCGGCGTATCTCCCTGCAGCCGATAGAACGTGGCCCGCGCCGCGTAGGTCTCGGTGCTGGCCGCCAGTTCTACGGCGTGATCGTAGTCGGCCTTCGCCCGCGCAATATCATTTAGCGCCAGATAGGCGCCGGCGCGCGAGGTGAAGATCGTGACATTGCTCGGTATCAGCCTGGCCATGCGAGTAGCGGTGGCGATCAAGCCGTGGTAATCGTTCTTTTTGCCTTGCGCGTTGGCGCGCTTCGAGAGCGCGGCGAATTCCTGCTCTTCCAGCTTCTCCAGCGCCTTGAAATCTTTGTACGTCTCGTCAAAGCGCTCCTGCTCGCGCAGCGCCGAGCCGCGCATGTAAAGATCCCAGGCGTTCTTCTGGCGCGAGATTCGACCGTTGAAATACGCGATCGAGTCAGCAAATGGCACGACGTCCTTGTCGCTAATCCAACCCGAGGCGCCGGGTGTTTCGATCCACAGCCAATGGCCGCTTACCTTGCGCACCGTTTGCGGCCAGGGCGAAACGTCCGACGCGTGACCGGCCGGTTTGTCTTGCAGGCCGAAGGACGCCGTCGGCGTGCGCGGCATGACCTTCATGCCGATCCACGCTGCGGGCTCTTTTGGCGTCGAGGGAAACTGCTCCGGCTTCGACCGTTTGTCGCTCGCAGCCCCACCGGCTCGAAAGCGCCCGCCGAACCGCTGCGCGGCCGCGTCACTCGGCGCCTGCGCAGCGACAATCGTTGCCAGAATTACGAACCACTGCCAACGCATAGTGGCGATACTTCGCTGGTTATCCACTTGGGGCACGTCCCCGATCCGCCCCACGGCGCGCAAAGCGACGCCACACCACGGCTTAGACTATGGATACCCGGCTGCGCCAGAGCAACCTCAATTTCCCAGGTCCCGGCGCCATTCGGCCGACACGAAGGGCTGCCCGCGCCTCGCATAATCGGACAAAAGCCTCGGTTTCGGGCTGGTTTTGCGGGGCAACGCTCGCCAAATAAGTGGGCAAATCTCAACCGCCCCGGCTCGTTTCGCCGCGCCAGATTGAGAGTAGACTAGAAGATGTCGTTCAGCGCTGGGCGTCCCCCAGGATCTTGGAACGGCCGCGGAACGGAGTCTGCTCCAACAAGCCAACTACTTTGGCAATTTCGTGGAGTTCACTCATGGGTCTCGTTTCCAACGCATCAACCCAACGCTTTGCTCAGTCGTTGCGCCTTGCGCGGCTCGGACAATTGCTGGCCCTCTATTGCGTTTTGGCCGGCGCAATCAACACTGCTAGCGCGCAGTTTGGTGAGCTGGCCACCGAAGGGCAGGCCGTCAAACTCGGCGCTGAGACGAAGCAGCGATTTGAAGTTGGCATGGTCGTCACCACCAGTGGTGGCGAGTGCACCGGCATCGTGGCCACCACGCCCATCCCGATCGACTGGCCGGAGCAAACCGTTGAAGTCGTCAAAGAAGACGTTTCGGAATGGGTTCGCCGCGTCACCTATCGCGACGTCGGCGGGACCGTCAAGCAAATGGTCGTCAACGTGCCGCAGATTCCGGCCGGCGAGACGATGCGCTGCGTGACGACTTTCGAGATTGTCCGCCGGCAGATCATCGCGCCGGATGAAACCTCGCACTTCGTTATTCCCATAAAGCCGGATCGGATCGCCAAGCTGTCGCTCGTGCCGAGTTTGAAGATCGAAAGCCGCGACCCGAAGATCGTCAAGCTCGCCAAAGAGATCACCGAAGAAAAAGAAACGGCCTGGGAAAAGGTCGAAGCGATTTACGATTGGGTTCGCGACCACGTCAAATATCAGAACGGCCCGCTCAAAGGAGCGCTGCAGGCGCTCAAAGACGAGACGGGCGATTGCGAAGAACTGAGCAGCCTGTTCATCGCCATGTGCCGGGCGATCAACGTGCCGGCTCGCACCGTCTGGGTGCCAGGGCACTGTTATCCGGAGTTCTACCTGGAAGATGGGGAGGGGAAAGGCCACTGGTTCCCCTGCCAGGCCGCCGGCACGCGCAGCTTCGGCGGAATCGACGAGAAACGCGCGATCCTGCAAAAGGGAGACAACTTCGCCGTCCCGGAAAGCCCCAAGAAAAAAATGCGCTACGTCTCCGAGTTCCTCAAAGGAGACGGCGGCCAACCCCAAGTTCAATGGGTCCGCCAAGGCGCGCCAATGCCAGCGCCAGGCGCGGCGCCGTAACGTAGTCATCACACTACGTTGTGATGTCTTCGTCGCATTCGTGAGTGCGCGTAATGTAGGCGTCACGGGCTCCGTGACGCCATACGTTAGCAAGCGGTACCAGTTTTAGAACGCTTCACGCGAGTAAGCGTGAAGCACAGTCCGACTCGACGACGTCTTCGAAGGCCAAAGGTCGCGGCATCGCAGCGTCCACAATGGCGCAAACTTCCGCTGATCCACGATTGCCTCAACCGCCGCCGACATCACGCGCGCCCGTGATGTCTACATTGGCTCACACCCCCAGCAACCGCTTTGCCTCTTCCAGGCCTGGCGCCGGCGTGCCATTCTCGCTGGATGTCACGCGGGCGAGGGACACCATCTGGCGCCAGCGGAACTTCTCGCGCGTGCGGCCGAATTCTTCCGTCGTGGTTCGGTAGTACTTCTCGGCGTGTAGCGCGCCGTCGTTAGCGATCGCGTGCTCCAGCAGCACGTCCTGAAGCGGCGCGGCGGGCAAACCTTGCTCGCCGTAGATCTGCGTCACGGCGCACGCCCGCTCCTGGTCATTCGTCTTGATCGCGTCGACGAGCGCCGCCAGCAGAGTTTTCTCGTCGCGGGCTTCGACCTTCTTGACCTGCTCGGCCGCCGGGCGCGGCGTGACGGTCAGCATGTCCACCTTTCCGTATTGCCGGTCGCTGGCAATCTGCCAGGCCGCCAGGATCAAGCTCGCCACGCTGTTGCGCCGGTTGCTTACCTCGGCGATATGGCGCCAGGCGTTGATTGAATCGCTGGCGTGCACGCCGATCGAATCGCCATGCACGCTTCCCTCCGGCTTGAATTTGTCGGCGTTTTGCGCGCTGCGGCCGGCGTCGCGCAGCACCAGTTGATTGGCGCCGAGCGAAATCGCCTCGCCGATGGCCACCATCGGCATCCCATCGGCAATTGCCGCCGCCACCAGGTCGGCCGCCTGATCCGGCGTCGCCTTGAAGAGTGAGTCGCACATCGATTCGACCCAGGCGTCCTCGGCCACCCGCGGCGCCGGAGTCCGCTCGACCAATTTGTACTGGTCGATCACCTTGGGCAGCAGCTCGCGAATGCCAATGAATCGATCCGAATAGCTCGGCTTGCAGGCGTCGTTGCAATAGTGGAGTGACTGACGCAGGAACGTCAACGCTTGATCTTTGCCGACCAGATCCAACAGATCCCATGCGCGATACGCAAGCACCGTGCGATGGACTTCGACGCCATCCTGCACGGTGGGCAATAGCGAGTTGAAAGCGTCATCTGGCGAACGGCCGGCGGCGACGGCCAGCAGTATTTCTGCCCGCTTGAGGTCCTTCGACGAGATCGCCTGGCGGATCTGCTGGTCGAGATGCGACGACCCAGTCTGCGCAATCTCGTTCACGGCCACCGAATCGAGCGGATGCAGCGTCTCGGCCGCGCTGCCACCTTTGGTTTGCATCCGGCCAGTGTTGCGATAGAGCACCTTAAAGATCGGCAGTGCCCGGGTCTTCTCTGGCATTTGCCGAGACATGGCTAGCGCGGGCGCGAGCGCCATGAACGAATGGAAGCCGATGTAATCTTCGCCACCAAAGGTCCGCGCATTGGCCAGCGCCGCGGCCGCGACCAATTCCTGTAGCGAAACGCCGGCGGCCAGTTGATCGGCGAGCGCCTGCTGGAACTTATCGATCGGCGTGTCCTGCATCAGGCCGACCAAACGCTCACGGGCGCCAAAGTCGATCCGGCTGGCCGGCTCTCCCTTCGGCGTCGCCGCCAGCCCCATATCGACAGCCGTGCCGAGCCCGACGGTGGCGATCATCAATCCTTGCCCGACCTCGGCCAGAAACTGACGGCGATCATTACGTCGCATGCTGGGCTCCTTTGCGTTGAAGGAAACGCGTTCGGTGATCGGCCGCTACTCGCTGGCATTGTTGGGCGTGCAGCGCGCGGCGGATCGATTGTGCAATGCGTGTGACGCCTTAAGGCTACACCTGCCAGGCACTGCAAACAACCAAATCTTACGCAGATGGGGGGCTACGACTCCGATTCGCCAGTTCGCCAGCGCCGCAGCAAGTTAGCGAGAATGGCGAACGTCGGTCCGCGTTATGCTGTCGTAATCAACAAATGCTCTGGCGCCAGGCCGAAACTAGACGTTCGGGTTCTGGCGCCATGGCCACGCTGGACGTGGCCATGCCGAAGCGGCGACAACTCAATCACTATGATGGGACAGCATGCTCACGCGAGCGTGAGCATGGCGCCCGACCAATTCATAGGACCGCCTAATGCCAACCGAACGCGAAAAGATGCTGGCGGGCGAGTTGTACAACGCGCTCGATCCAGAGCTCGTTGTCGCCCGCGTCCGAGCCCGCGATCTTTGTCAGGCACTGAACGCCTCGCCCGAGATTGATCAGGCCGCGCGTCGCCGGCTGCTCTGCGAACTGTTCGGGGCCGGTGGCAAGAGCGTCTGGATGCAACCGCCGTTCTATTGCGACTACGGCCGGAACATCCGCCTTGGCGAGCGGGTCTTCTTCAACTTCAACTGCATCGTGCTCGACGTCTGCCCGGTCGAGATCGGCGACTTCACGCAGTTCGGCCCGGCGGTGCAGATTCTCACGGCAATGCATCCGATGAACGCCGCCGAGCGACGCACGCTGGAATTCGGCCGGCCGATAAAAATTGGCGCCGACGTCTGGGTCGGCGGCGGAGCAATTATCTGCCCTGGCGTAAGGATCGGCGCAAGAACGGTCATCGGGGCCGGCAGCGTGGTCACGCGCGATGTTCCTGAGGGAGTGTTTGCAGCGGGCAATCCTTGCCGGGTGATTCGGGAGATTCCTGTTTAGTGCGCTTTGAGGTGGGTCCGGCCGCCGCGTAGAATCAGGCGATGAGCGAAATGCCGCGCCGCCGCTGGTTCCGCTACTCCCTACGGACGCTGTTCATGGTGGTGACGGTTACTGGCGCGGCCACTGGCTGGCTTTTACGGGAGTGGCGATTCGTGGCCCAGCGTCAAGCGGCGATAGCGCAGGCGTGGGAGATATTTGACCCCGCTCCACCATTCAAGAGCAAATTGGAAGTAGCGAATCGCAGTAAGCCGCGCATCGCCTTCTGGCGAACACTAATGGGCGATAAAGCGATCTCGGTCATAACCACAGAACCGGAACAGGACCTTGCTCAGCTCAAAGCGCTCTTCCTAGAAGCACAAGTACAAGTCGGCAATGGCATGAGCTTCTCGTACCGCGCCCCTTAACTGTGTGCCATGAAGTCCTAGTACCGATTGGCACTAAGATTAGGAAGCCGACTAATCAACAGCAGCCACGAATCTCGTCCGTGTTCTTTGCGCCACGATGAATCAGCCACGCTACCAGCGCATTGGCGCCGGATCGGCTGGCCGCGCCTACTGGCGTGAGTTCGTCATACCCAATCCAGTTTATGTCCGCGCCACGGCCAAGCAGATATTCGGCCGTGTTCTGCTGACCACCGTGGCAGGCGCACCAAAAAGCGTGCGTCACTTCGTCCGGTGGTTCCCCTTCGCGCTCTGAGTGGCGTGTTGCGTTTTCAAGATCGCTTCGCACTCGATCGATCAGTCCCAGGGACGCAGCCTGCCAAAGCGACGCCTTGGCGCCGCGCTCAACTAAGCGATTGGCGGCTTTCCACTGGCCAAAGGCTGTGGCGTCGGAGAGAGGCGTGCCTCCGCCGATCACTGCGCCAGTCGCTTCTATATCTGCCCCCAGGTCCAAGAGGGCGTCCAGGATAGCCACGTCATCACTGCTCGCTGCCCAATGCAGCGGCGTCTCTGTGTGGGGACCAGCAAACCGAGCGTTCACGTCGGCTCCGGCAGCCACAAGCGTTTTCACAATCTCCGGTCCGTTGGGATAGTGGCCTGGCCAGTCCGTAGCGACATGGAGCAGTGAACGGGACATCTCGCCCGGTTCGCAGGTGGTGTCGCCACCGAGATGGACCGTGGCTAAGTGGGGATTGTCGGCCAGTAGCTGCTTCAGCGATTCGACGTTTCCGCTGTGAATCGCCTCAACTACGGCGACGGCGAGCGGGTCTTCAGTTGAAAGGAACTGCATGGCTAGCTCCTGCGGTTGCACTGGTAAATGTCATGGGTTCATGCGGCAGGTAACAATGACCCAGAGGATGATGTCGTCCGGTAAGTCATAGTAGCCGTGAGCATGGTGGACTTGGTCGCAAAATCGCATGGTGTCTCGGGGATGCAGGCATAACTACGGTGGCGATAGAGGGCAGCGACGTGCTGTATGATGCGATGCTGATAACCGTCTCTGCCCATCGCGTGGGCAACCGTCCGAACCGCGCAGAGCCACGGTACCAGAAGCGTCGTCCGGCCTGGACTCACTACATGACGATTCCACGCAACGCATCGAAGCGACAGTGCCATTCAGTCCTAGTACCCGACTGTACACGATCTTAAGGCTCTACCCCGCTTGCCGCCTTGATTTCGCAGCCCGGATCGGCCAGAATTAGGCGTTTTGCGGGGTACTTTGACCCTGCTCCGGCCAGCCGTTTTGTCGTCTATTCTGAAAGCCGATCCCTATGCCTGCCATGGACTTCGAAGTCATCGACCGGTTGAAGCGTGAGTACACCGACAAGTACGTCGTGGCCGACGCCAAGACGCCGGAGTTGGCTCGCTTCCGCGGGCTCACCGGGCAGGTCAAAACCGTCAACATGAGCGGACGGGCCCTGGTCGAGTTCGAAGGGAACAACAACATCGGCTGGTACGACATCGGCCTCTCGTTCCTGAAGATCGTCGACAAACCGGCGCCAAAGGCCAAGGAAACAGCCGAGGAAAAGAAGGCCGCCCCGGCCGCTAAGGGGAAGGCCACGGCCCAGGCCCCCGCCGTTTCGACCGGCGAGAAAAAAATGTCGCCGATCGAAATGGCCCGCGCTCAGGCCGCCGCCAAGAAGAGTGGCGAAGGCGCGACTGCCGCTCCGGCAAAACCCGCCGCGCCCGCAGCTGGCAAGCCTAGCACCGCCGACATTCTGGCAGCCGCTCGCGCCAAGAAAGAAGGGGGCGCCCCGGCCGCCTCGGCTCCCGCAGCTGCGCCGGCGCCAACGCCAGCGGCCAAGCCAGCCGCGCCGGCAGCCGGTGGCAAGATGAGCGTGGCCGACATCCTGGCAGCCGCCCGCGGCAAGAGCGCGCCAGCCGCGGCAGCGCCTGCGAAAGCAGCGCCGGCCGAGGCGAAGGCCCCGCCCGCCGCGCCCAAGGCCGAGCCACCCAAGCCGGCCGCGCCCGCGCCAGTTGCCGCAGCGCCAAAGCCGGAGCCTGCCCCCGCGCCCGTCGAAAAGAAAGCGGCCCCCGCCGGCAAGTTGCCCAAAGACGTCCCCGGCATCCTGGCCTTCTGCCGCGAACACGACGGCAAGTAGTTTTCAATCGCAGCCGTGCGCGTTCATTGTCAAGGCGGCGCTACGCGACTCCCTCTCCCGGCGGGAGAGGGTTGGGGTGAGGGCTAGAAGCGAGTTGGGTCGTTCACCCCACATTGAAGTCTCCGCGCTCGCTTCACGCGGAGCGCGAAGACTACGGAACGCGCACTTTCCGTGTGGCGCCAGTCGTGGGCACTTCGTTGATTTTCGTGCCTTCGTGTTTTCGTGATCCATTCTTCGTGCCGTGATTACCGGATTAACCACAACGGCACAACGGCACGACGAAGACGAAGGCAGAACGAAGACCGTCACGCGGTCCGTGATGAGTACACTACGCGCTCGCGCTTGCACTGCTCGCTTGATCCCACACAAACCCGAAGCGCAAGCGAGGGTTCTTCTCGTCGCGGCGCACCAAAAGACGGTTGCGCGCGCTGTGAACGGGACGAACAATTGCCATCCGCGCGTTGGGGCGATCAAAGACTGTCGAAGGCCCCGCCCTCTCTCAACGAATGGCGTCACGGGGCCCGTGACGCCTACATTGAAACAAGCGGAACGCTAATAGCCGCTAATCTTCGCTAATAAAGATTAGTGGTTATTAGTGTTGATTAGCGTTCCCACAATTCTTCGGCTACGCCGAAATCGCTGCGCTGTTCTCTTGTCGCCGAAAGTATTGAGGGACCACGACGGCATAACGACACGACAGAAGAGAAGGAGTTGCAAAACTCTTCGAGCGAACGGCATGAGCCCTGCAACAGCCCGCTCGCGCGGCGCCCAGCCCTCATCCGGTTTGCGGGCACCGACGCAAAGCGTTGGTCGGCAAACCACCTGATCCCCAGGGGAGAAGCATCTGCGTGGCTCGTCCTGCTCAATGCCTCAGAGCCTCAATGCCTCGCGCCTCACTTCACTTCCAGCATTCGCTCGAGCGCGATGAGCGCCCAGTGAGACGTTTCTTCGTCGACCGCCACAATGTTCACGGGGGCGCCGGCGTTGAGGTTTTCCAGGCTCCAGCAGAGATGCGCCAGGTCGATTCGGTACATCGTCGCGCACATGCAGACGACCGGCGAGAGGAAGTGGATCTCCTGCTCCGGGTGTTCCTGCTTCAGCCGGTTGACCAGGTGGAGTTCGGTGCCGATCGCCCAGATCCTGCCGGCCGGGGCCGTTTCGACTTCGCGAATGATCCGGCCTGTCGAACCGGAGATGTCGGCCTTGTCGACCACTTCGCGCGTGCACTCGGGATGGACCAGCACGCGCACGCCGGGAAACTTGGCGCGGAATTGATCGATGTGCGCCGCCTGAAACATCTGGTGGACGCTGCAATGCCCTTTCCACAGCACCACGCGACTGGCGGCCAATGCCTCGGGAGTATTGCCGCCGCAGCTTTCGGCATACGGATCCCAAACCGGCATCTGCTCGATTGGGATCCCCATCGCCAGGGCCGTGTTGCGACCGAGGTGTTGATCTGGAAAGAACAACACGCGGCGGCGCTGGCGGAAGGCCCACTCGAGGACGGCCTTGGCGTTGCTCGACGTGCAGACGATTCCGCCGTGGCGACCGCAGAACGCCTTCAGGCTGGCGGCCGAGTTCACGTAGGTGACCGGCGTGACTTCCGCGATATCGATGTTCTCGCCCAGCTCGTGCCAGCAGGCTTCGACCTGTTCGATCATTGCCATGTCGGCCATCGAGCAGCCGGCGGCCATGTCCGGTAGAATGACCGGCACGCGCAAATTGTTGCGTTCGGCCAGGCGCTGCGGACGATTGACCAGCACATCGGCCGTCTCGGCCATGAAGTGGACGCCGCAGAACGCAATCGCCTGGCAATCGAGACTATCGGCCGCCATCCGGCTGAGCTGGTAGCTGTCGCCGCGCAGATCCGAAAGCGCGATTACTTCGTCTTGCTGATAGTGATGCCCGAGGATCAGCAGCCGCTTTCCCCAGGCGTCGCGCACGGCTTGAATCCGCTCGCGGAGCTGGTCGTTTTCGAGCGACTTGTACGGCTGTAGCTCGAAGCGAGGGCCAGTCGTCTGATCGAGGGTGATGCTCATGAGTACTCGGGGCCAGTGGCAGGCGTTGGCGAAGGCAATCTCCGTGCGGCAGATTGCCGCGATGGGACACAATAAGTATATCTCTCGTGCAGGCCCGGGACAGGCGGACACCGCGCCGCCGGCGAGGATTGCAAAGTCCTGACGAAGGGGGTCAGGCACATGTTTTCGGCCAAGGATTTCTCGGCGACCGAATATCTTCTTGCCGAAAAATGAGCCAGACCCCGGACTTTGCAGTTCGGCTGTTGCGCCCGACGGCGAGGTTCGCCCACGGCCAGCACTCAGACACGTAAGCACCAAGGGAATCACCTCGGCATGCAACCACGAATCAGCCTGATCACGCTCGGTGTGAAAGACCTCCAGCGGTCGCTCGCGTTTTATCGCGATGGGCTCGGTTTCCCCACAACCTGGGACGGCTCGCGCGGAGTCGTTTTCTTTCAGACCAGCGGGACGTGCCTGGCGCTCTATCCCTATGAAGAACTGGCCAAAGACGTCTCCGACGAGTTCCTTTGCGAGCGCTCAAAATTCACCGGAATCACGCTCGCGCACAATGTGCGGACGCAGGCCGAAGTGGATGAAATTATGGCCCTGGCCGAGCGGGCAGGCGCACGGATCGAAAAGCCGGGGCAGCCAACATTCTGGGGCGGCTACAGCGGCTACTTTTCCGACCCCGATGGCTACCTCTGGGAAATCGCCCACGGAGCGTTTCCGATCCGCGAGGATGGGAGTTTGGAGATTCCGTGACTCACGCATTTTCACAGATACTGTGTGCCAATGGCTTCGCCAGTGTTTGAATCGCTGTCGATTGTAGGTCGGGCACTGGCAGAGCCGGTGGCACACAATGTTCCCGCGATCGATTCGCTCGCCCGGCCGTAACTCGTCGGATAGACTTCGGGCAGTACAAATGCGAATTGCGCGATTTCGCAAAGACATAGTGGGGCGAAGCTGGCAAGCCGGGAGGATCAGAATATGCCTATGCAAACTGCCACAGAACTGGCCGCCAAGAAGTGCGTGCCGTGCGAGGGGGGCGTCAAACCGTACACGACCGACGAAGCGAAGGAGCAGCTCCATAGCATGGTCGGCTGGACGCTTTCGGCTGATGGCAAGCGGATCCGCAAAGAGTGGGTTGTGAAAAACTTCCTGGCCGGCATGCGGTTCTTCGAAGAAGTCGCCGCGCTGGCCGAGGTGGAGCAGCATCATCCCGATCTGCATTTGACCAGCTACCGTAATGTGGCGATCGAGCTCTGGACGCACGCCATCGGCGGGCTCAGTGAGAACGATTTTATACTTGCCGTGAAGATTGATCGGGTGCCGGTGGAATTAAAACGCCCCAGTGCAAACTGATGACAAGCTCGCCAGTTCGACGTTCGAAAAAAAACACTGCTGCACCCAGAGGGCACCCGGCCAGCAGTGGCACCCCAAGACCAGGGCAACAATGGACCTGAAATTCATGATTCCGCTGATTGCCGGAGCGTTGGTTGGTAGCGCGGCACAAGCCGGCGCGGCCGAGCCGGCCCGGCCACCGTTTGCTGCGTTCGATCATCTGCCGGCGCTGGCCGAGCCGCCCGATGTGCTGACGATGCTCGACGGAACTCGTGTCGCCACGGCGGACGACTGGCGCAATAAGCGCCGCCCGGAATTGATCTCGCTCTTCCAGTGGTACATGTACGGCGCGCCGCCGGCCGCTGCCGCCACGGCCAAGATCACGTTTGAAGTCGAGCGCGAGACCGACGTCTTGGATGGGCTGGCGACGATGAAGCAAGTAACCCTCTATTTTGGCCCGCCGGGCAAAGAGCAAGACGGCACAGTCCATCTGTTGCTGTTTGTTCCCAAGGAGCGGCAAGGGCCGGTTCCCGTCGTGCTGGGCTTAAACTTTCAGGGCAATCACGCGGTTTTCGACCACAAAGACATCGCGCTGACCAAGAGCTGGATGCCGGCCAAGTTCGCTGGCGTAAAGGACGAACGAGCCACCGAGGCCTCGCGCGGCAGCGAAAGCAGCCGCTGGCCGATCGAGCGGGCAATCCGCCGCGGTTACGCCGTGGCGACTTTTTACCACGGCGACGTGCAGTCGGATCGACCGAAGTGGGACGGCGCGCCGGCCCTGTACTTCCGCGCTGGGCAAATCGAGCCTGACGATCACGAGTGGGGGACGATCGCCGCCTGGGCCTGGGGCCTGAGCCGCGCGGCGGACTACCTGACGCAGGATCCGGCAATCGATGGCGGCCGGATGATCGTCGTGGGCCATTCTCGCAACGGCAAGACGGCCCTGCTGGCCGGGGCCCTCGACGAGCGGTTTGCCATTGTCATTCCATCCCAGGCCGGCTGCGGCGGGACGAGCCCAGCGCGGGGGACCGTCGGCGAATCGGTCAAACGGATCAATACGGCCTTCCCATATTGGTTTGACAGGGCGTTCCACAAGTTCAATGAGGAGCCGCAGAAGCTGCCGTTCGACCAGCACTGCCTGATGGCGCTCGTGGCCCCGCGCCCCCTGCTGCTGACCAACGCTACTGGCGACCAGTGGGCGAACCCGTCAGGACAGTTCGAGATGGCCAGGCTGGCGGACCCGGTTTACCGGCTGCTGGGGGTCGAAGGGTGCTCGGCCCAAGCGATGCCGCCGGAGAACGAGCTGGTCAACTCCCGGCTGGGCTATTTCATTCGGCCCGGCAAGCACGACATGTCGGTGGTCGAATGGGACACGTGGCTCGACTTCAGCGATAAGCACCTGCCGCGGAAAGGAGGGCGACCCGGCGCCAAACTATGGGCGCCGAGCCAGGGCCGATTGTAGCTATCGTTAGGGTTTGAACGATTCTTGCGGCATACAGCCCAACTCGGCATGCCCACGGCGAGCGTGGGCATGGCACAGAATTTGGATCTTGGATTTTCCGAGGCGCCGCAATGTGACTCTCATCGACCGCCGAATCAGGTCGCTTCGTTGACACCGCCAATCGTCGCCATTACTCTGAACTATGACAAGATTTAGCGATATTTCCGAGAGGCCTGTGGTAGGTTGAATACCCCAGCACGAATCGCCTGTGGCCGGTACCAAAAGCTGACCGGCCGGCAGACGATTCCTGGACTTGGGGGAAACGCCCATCTAAATTCGACGCACCACAGTCGTCGCAAGTCGTTGTCTGAGAAGACGTGTCATTGAGATTGCAGGTTAGCGGAGCTGGGCGACGGTATCGCTCAGAGATGGCCCTGCTGCGAGTAACGCGTAACGGCATTCGCCGGCGCGCGGGTCGCTCGATATTCGGACGCGGTTGCGCGTCAAATTCATCGTTGAGGACGAGTGGAACAGATTCCGTTCAACCGCTTTCCGCGGCGTTTGCCACCGGCCAGCCAACCGCTTGCCGCAACAGACGTTGCGCTAACGAACTTGTTGCAACTGCGAGAAGAGCTGCTGTGGCGGCGAGCGGGACGGACGTTGCCCGAGCTGCCGCCCTGAAGATTTAAACACCAACACGGACGCCTAGTTTCGAAATAGAGTTTTTGGATGGCCAAGCAGAACTTTACCGAGATCCTGATTCGCCAGCGGGTGATCAGCAAACCGCAGCTCGACGAAGCCGTGCAACTCGCGCGGGCCTCGAATATCGACATTGGCGACGCCCTGGTCCGCCTGGGCTACGCCACGTCTGACGAAGTGATGCGCGCCAAGGCGCAATCGCAAGGGCTGGAATACATCAACCTGTCCGAGGTGAAAATTCCGCCGTCCGTGCTGGAATTGGTTCCGGAAAGCGTGGCTCGCGAAAATGCCATTCTGCCCATGGCAATCGACGACGACGGCGCGCTGAAGGTGATCATCAGCAACCCGGACGACGTCGACACCCTCGACAAGCTGCGGTTCATTATCGATCGCAAGATCGAGATCGCCCTGGCGCCTCGCGAGGCCATCGTCGACGCTATCAACCGCTACTACGGTCAGACGGAAGGGGAAAGCGCCGACTCCATGCTCCAGGAGTTCACGGACACGGCGATCGACTTTACCGAAACGGTCGACACTCACGACACCTCTGCGGAAGTCGTTGACGAAACCAGCGCCCCGATCGTCCGACTTGTCCAGTTGATCATCTCCGAGGCCGTCCAGTTGCGGGCCTCGGACATCCACGTCGAGCCGTTCGAGGACCGCGTCCGCGTTCGGTACCGCATCGACGGCATCCTGGTCGAACGGGATAGTGCCCCCCGCCGATTGCTGGGCGCCATCCTCTCCCGCATCAAGATTCTCGGGAAGATCGACATCGCCGAACGCCGGCGCCCCCAGGACGGGCGGATCAAGGTCAGCGTGGGTGAGAAAGAGCTCGACCTCCGCGTGAGCGTCCTGCCAACCAACCACGGCCAGTCAGTCGTCATGCGCGTGCTCGACAAGGACAGCATCAAAGTTGGCTTGCGCCAGCTTGGTCTGTCCGAAGACGACTTCCGCGCATTCAACGGTCTTATCCGCCGCCCCAACGGGATCATCCTTGTGACCGGTCCCACCGGCTCCGGAAAGACCACCAGCCTGTACGCCGCGCTAAATGACCTGAACCGCCCAGACCGCAAGATCATCACCGCCGAGGATCCGGTCGAGTACTACCTGCCAGGGATCAATCAGGTGCAGGTGTCGCACGGCATCGGGCTCGATTTTGCCCGCATCATCCGCTCAATGCTTCGCCAGGCGCCGAACGTAATCCTCGTCGGCGAAATGCGCGACGCTGAGACGGCGGAAATGGGAATCCAGGCTTCTTTGACGGGACACTTGGTATTCAGTACACTACATACGAACGATGCGCCCGGAGCTATTACGCGCATGGTCGACATGGGTGTTCCCGGATACCTCGTCGCTAGCAGCGTGATCGCGATTATGGCGCAGCGTCTGGTGCGGGTTGTATGCACCAAGTGCAAGCAGAATTATGTTCCTAGCGACGCCGTGCTTGAGATGGCCGGCGTCCGGCGCGAGGTGGCCGAGAAGGCGAACTTCTCCAAGGGCAAAGGTTGCGGTCACTGTCAGAAAACCGGTTACCGCGGACGCATCGGCATCTACGAATTAATGCTGATGAAAACCAAGATTCGCGAGCAAGCCTTTCAAGGCGCCTCGACGCAGGAAATTCGTAAAGTCGCAATTGCGCAAGGGATGAAGACGCTCTACCAGGACGGCATGCTCAAGGCCATGAAGGGGATCACTACGATTGAAGAGGTCTTCCGCGTCGCCAAAAAGGTCGTCTAGTAATTGCAGACGTTCCCGCCCCGCCCCTTGGAAAGAGGCCAACTCCTTGGACGGTCGCCTGCTGCAACCAGGACGTCGAGGTCCGCAGAACATCGTCCGCAGGAGTTCGCAGGGTCGCACAAGCGGCGACTCAGTCGAGCGAGCCCGGCGGTCCCCGGGGCGTAACGCCCGGGCACGAAAGTAACTAGCGTACGAACGATACAAACGGAACTGAGTTGTGTGGATTTGCGATCTTTAGTTGAGTCGCTGGCGCCCTAGGCGAATACTTACTTCGCCAGTCAGCACAGCGTTCACTCTGGGGGTCGGAGTCAGGTCAGTGCGTCGATCGCGCAGCATTCGCGAGCGCGTCGTCGTCCGAGCTTGTCCGTCGACGAGAGAGCCCGTGCTGGAAGAAGTCCGTAATGGACGGTGTCCAGGGGCGCCTCGCGATACGGCGGCTCGTCGCGGTAACCTTCGCGCGAGATAGAGGCGATTCGTGGGTACGATTCTCATCGACAAGTTGCTGCAGACCGTGGTTAGCCAAGGCGCTAGCGATCTGCATATTTCTGTCGGCCAGCCGCCGGTGCTCAGGCTTCATGGTCGCATGCGCAAGCTTGAGACCAAGGTGCTCACCACGGACGACACCGTCGCCCTGATGAAGAGCATCACGCCGGACCGCTGCCAGCAAGAGTTGCAGGAAGTCGGCGGGACGGACTTTGGTTTCGCCTTCGGCACGCAGGCCCGTTTCCGCGTCTCGGTCTTCAAGCAGAAGGGCAACATCGGCCTGGTGCTGCGGCAGATTCCCAACAACTTCCTCACCATGGAACAGTTGGGACTGCCGACGGTCTGCAAAGAGCTGATCCAACGCCCGCGCGGACTGTTTCTGGTCACCGGCCCAACCGGTTCGGGCAAGTCGACCAGCCTGGCCAGCATGATCAACTTCCTGAACGAGAACGTCGACCATCACATCATCACGATCGAAGATCCGATCGAGTTCTATCACGAGCACAAAAAATCAACCGTCAACCAGCGCGAGGTCGGCGTTGACGTCCCTAGCTTCGCGGAAGCCATTCGCCGCGCTCTGCGTCAAGACCCGGACGTAATCCTCGTCGGCGAAATGCGAGATCTCGAAACGATCGAAGCCGCCATCACGGCGGCTGAAACGGGCCACGTCGTCTTCGGCACGCTGCACACCACGGGCGCCCAGGGCACCGTGAACCGTATTATCGACGTCTTTCCGACCACGCAGCAGGATCAGATTCGCACGCAGCTTTCGACTTCGATTATCGGCATCCTCTCGCAGGCGCTGTTGCCGCGGATCAGCGGCGGCCGCGTCGCCGCGCACGAGATGCTGGTGGTCAACTCGGCCATCGCCAACCTGATTCGCGAAAACAAGACCTTCCGTATCAACTCCTCGATTCAAACCGGCGCCAAGCACGGCATGCAGTTGCTTGACGATCACATGTTCCGCCTCTGGAAAGAAGGGATCGTCGCCAAGGAAGAGTGCATGGTCAAATCCAACCAGCCGGACGAATTGAAGCGCCGCTTCGAACGGGCCGAACAAGGCATGATGGACGACGACGAAGCCGGCGGCGCCCGTAAGAAACGTGGCCACGGTCACGGCGATGATGACGATGACGACGACGAATAAAACATTCAACACGCAACCGGCAGCCGGCCACAAACAGACACAAGCTCCCACGGACTTAAGGCGGTAACTAGATGGCGATGCGGCGTATCGGCCAGATCTTTGTCGATCTTGGCTTCATCAATGACGACCAGCTCGAATTGCTCCTCGAAGAGCAAAAGAACCGCCCCGACGAACTGTTGGGGCAGGTTGCTGAGAGCATGAACATGGTGACTGACGACCAGTTGGCGCAGGCCCTGGCCGAACAGATGCACATGCAGGTCATCTCGTTGAATGAAACGGTGATCCCGCCGGAAGTGCTGAGCTACGTCACAGAGCCGATGGCCCAGCTCTACCGTATTCTGCCGGTCAGCTTCAAAGACGGCACGCTGGTCGTCGCCATGTGCGACCCGCAAAAACTGGCCATCCTTGATGAGTTGCGGAACTTCCTCGGCTACGACGTGCGGGCCGTAGTAGCGACCGAGCGAGAAGTCAAAACAGCGCTGGAGCGCTATTACGCCACCAGCGAAAGCGTCGAGACGATTATCGACACGCTCGAGGCCGACAAAGACCTGAAGAAGGCCGCCGAAATGATCGGCCGCGAAGGCCCCATCAACCTCGACGACATCAACGCCCTGGCGGATAGCGCCCCGGTGCGCAAGCTGCTGAACATGGTGCTGCTGCTGGCCATCAAAGATCACGCGAGCGACTTGCACTTTGAACCGTTCGAGAACGAGTTCAAGATCCGCATCAAGGCTGACGGCGTGTTGTACGAGATGGTCCCGCCGCCGCGCCACCTGGCGTTTGCCATCACCACGCGCATCAAGGTCATGGCGAACCTCGACATCGCCGAGCGCCGCCTGCCGCAAGACGGACGTATCGAATTGACCGTCGGCGGCCATCCGGTCGATCTCCGCGTCGCCGTGCTCCCCACCATGTTCGGTGAGAGCGTCGTCATGCGAGTGCTGGACCGCAGCGTGGTCAAGCTCGATCTGAACGGCGTCGGCATGAACCAGGAACTACTCCGCAGCTTCCGATCGGTGATCGACAAGCCCAACGGCATTGTGCTGGTCACCGGCCCCACCGGATCGGGCAAAACCACCACGCTTTACTCGGCGCTCAGCGAACTGAACAAGATCGAAGAAAAGCTGATCACGACCGAAGACCCCATCGAGTACGACATCGACGGCATCGTGCAGGTGCCGATTGACGCCTCGATTAATAACACCTTTGCCATGTGTCTGCGGGCGATCCTCCGGCAAGATCCTGACAAGATCCTGGTGGGTGAGATCCGCGACGTCGAAACGGCCGAGATCGCCGTGCAGGCTTCGCTGACCGGGCATATGGTCTTCAGCACGCTCCACACGAACGACGCGCCCAGCACCATCACCCGCATGCGAGACATGGGCGTGCCGGCGTTTTTGATCACAGCCACGGTCGAAGCCATATTGGCTCAGCGACTGGTGCGCCGCATTTGTGCGCACTGCCGCGAAGAAATGCGGCCCAGCGCAGAGCATTTGTCGGAATTGCAACTTTCGGCGTCGGACATCGCCGGCAAAAAGTTCTTCCGCGGCCGCGGCTGCGAGATCTGCAACAACACCGGCTTCAAGGGCCGCGTCGGCTTGTTCGAGTTGATGATCATGAACGAAGACCTGCGCGAGATGATCGTCCGCAACGCCTCGACCGACGACCTGCGCGACAAAGCCCGCAGCTACGGCATGATTACGCTGCGAGACGCCGGCATGGCAGCGGTCTATGGCGGCCAGACCACGGTCGAAGAAGTCGTCCGCGAAACGGTGATCGACGGCTAAGCCACGAACCAAAACACGCAGAGCACAACACAAAGCGCAGAGTCACAACGCAAACGCAGCACGCACAGCACAAGCTTTTCTGTCGACTCCAAGGGCATTCCAGTTTGCGGCCAGGGCGAAACCAGCACCGTCCCAACACAAGCAAAAACCAGGAACCGCGAGACGAAACATCCGATGCAGCGCCCACGGCGGGCGCAGCCCCATTTTGCATTCGGCGAAGATCTGTCCCGCGCTTCTGTTTGAGGTCACTGACATGCCAACTTTTCAATTCGTGGCGATGGACGCCACCGGTCAGGAAATCAAAGACATCCTGGAGGCGGCGACCGAAGAAGAAGCCCAGGCCACTATCCGGCAGATGGGCTACTTCGTCACCAAGATCTCGGTCAAAAAAGCCCGCAAGGCCGCGGCCGAAAAGAAAGCCGGTGGCAAGAAAAAGACCTTCGCCATCGGCGGCGTCAAGACGGCCGTCCTCTGCACGTTCACGCGCCAGTTGTCCATTCTGCAAGACGCCGGCCTGCCAATTCTCCGCAGCCTGCGAATCCTCGAAGGCCAACAAAAGCCAGGCCGCCTGAAGAACAGCCTGATCGACGTCTGCGATGACATCGAATCCGGCTCCACGCTCTCGGAAGCCATGAGCAAGTCGCCCAAGGCCTTCGATCGGCTCTATGTGAACATGATCAAGGCCGGCGAGGCGGGCGGCGCCCTCGAAGTCATTCTCCGCCGCCTGGCAGAGTTCCAGGAAAAGTCGCAATCGCTCAAACGCAAAGTCAAAGGCGCGCTCGTCTACCCGGTCGTCGTCATCACGGTCGCCGTGCTGATCTTGGTCTTCATCATGTACAAGATCGTGCCCGAGTTCATCAAGATCTTCGACGGCTTCAATCTCAAGCTGCCCGCCATGACCATCTTGCTGGTCTGGATGAGCGAGTCCGTCGTTGATTACTGGTACCTGATCCCGCTGATCCCCATCAGCATCTGGCTGATGGTCAAGATGGTCCGCAAGTTCCAAGGGGGCCGAATGGGCTGGGACATGTTCCTGCTCAAGATGCCCGTCTTCGGACAAATCATCGAAAAGAACATCGTCGCCCGCACCACGCGCACCCTGGGGACGCTGGTCGCCAGCGGTGTGCCCATTTTGGAAGCGCTCAACATCACCCGCGAGACGGCCGGCAACGCCGTCTTCGAGAACATGTATCTGAAGGTCTATGAGTCCATTCGCGAAGGCGAATCGATCTCGCGACCAATGAAGGAATATTCGCGGCCGCCGTTCCATCCCATGGCCGCCTACTTCTGGTTCTGCTTCGTGGCCGGACCGATCGGCGTGCTGATCTATCTGACCCGCATGAACAGCCGCGTCATCGACGACCTGGTCGTCAACATGGTCGACGTCGGCGAAGAGACGGGCGAGCTCGACACGATGCTCTACAAAGTGGCCGACAACTACGACGAAGAAGTCGCAGTGCTCACCGAAAGCCTCGTCAGCTTGTTGGAACCGTTGATGATCGTGATCCTGGGCGTGATGGTCGGCTTCATCGTCATTTCGCTGTTCTTGCCGCTGATCGATCTGATTACCAACCTGTCGGGCGGAAAATAAGGAGATACGCCATGAAACCACGCACCCCACGCCCCGCAGGCTTTACGCTGGTTGAAATCCTGATGGTCGTTTTGATCATGGGGATGTTGATGACGCTACTGACCGTGGCGGTTCAATTCGCGATCAAAGCCGCTAAGCGCGCCGCAATCAAAGTTGAAATCTCCCAGCTCGACGCTGCCATGCAAAGTTTGAGCACAAAGCTTGGCGGAGAATACCCGCCATGCATGGCGCCACAAATTGCCAGCGCGACACCTGACCGTGTCGTTCAATTCAATCGGATGCTCCGCAAACGGTTCCCGCGTTCGACACAGGACTACGCCGCCGCAAATACGATCTTCACGTCGACATGGGGCCCTGTTCATGGCGGAGTGAACTTGAGTCTGAACACGATGGACGCTGCCGAGGCCCTCGTCTTTTGGCTCGCTGGCCCTCCAGCTCCTTTGAGCGTTGGTTCGAGCACTATTCTGTATGGCTTCTCAGGCAACGCCACATCGCCATTCGCACCGACTGGCGCGCGCGAACCGTCGGCGTACGCATTTGACGAGGCACGGTTAACGGATGCTGACAACGATGGCTGGCCGGAATACACTCCGCCGGGCGTCACGGCAATGGTCAATGTCGCGCCATACGTTTATTTCGACGCTGCCAATTACCAGTATTCCGCGAGCGGAAATACGTACGTCCCCTGTTATCCAGGTTCGGCGTTTCCGATCACAGGTGGCGCGCCAAATTTGGCGTTCACCGCCGCGTGGGGCTATGCCGTTCCTTATGCGGATAATGTCAGCTCGACGGTAACGGCTTGGAATCCAAAAAAATTCCAGATTGTCTGTGCTGGGCTCGACTCGGAATACGGGGCCGGTCCGTCGGATGGTGGCGCCCGGCCTAGTTTGCCCGTTGTGCCAAAGACAGGCTCAACGGCTGTCCAAGTCTTGCTCCAAGGCGACTGGGACAACCAAGTGAACTTCATCGACACCGTCCTTGAGGATCAAGTCGGACAGTAACTTCGAGCTCGGCTCCGCGAGTCGAACTCGAAACAATAGACAATAGATTGCCAGCGCGGCCCAGCGCAACACGGAACGCGTGACGGCCGAAGACACATCCCTAGCGCCGCCTCTCAGGCAAGTCACGCGGCGCTGACAAGAGCAGAGAGCAGGTCGATCGTGCGTTTTGTCACGCAAAAAATCGCCGCACGCGCCAACTGTCGAAAGATGGTCGCGCCCAATCCTCTCCCTCTCCCCTCGGGAGAGGGCCGGGGTGAGGGCAGGCGCCAGATTCGACCATCTAGTTCTAGAACGCGTAGCGGCTTCACGCTGATCGAGCTGCTGGTCACGATCGTCATCATCGCCATCCTGGCGGGCATGTTTTTAGGCGGACTTGCCAAAGCCCAACAAGCAGCCGACATCGCCGCCACGCAGGCGCTGATCGTCAAACTGCATGGACAAATGATGCTGCGATATGAGTCGTATCGCACGCGACGGTTACCGATTGTGATTCCACCGGGCACGAATCCGAATATGGCCGCGATCATTCGCGTGAATGCAATTCGCGAACTGATGCGGATGGAAATGCCAGATCGCTATTCCGACTTGATGACCTCGACCAACGGATTCTCGATTCCTTTTTCCGCGCCACTGATGGGCGCGTACGGCATGGCGACGCCCGCGATTACGCTGACCTATCAACAGCGGGTCCTATCGAATCCGCTTGGCGCTCCTACGGCCGAATTTGAAGACGCAGAATGCCTGTATTTAATCCTCACGTCAGGGATGGCCGACGACTCAATCGGCAATCAATACACCGATTCGCGCAGCGTCGGTGACGCGGACGGCGATGGCATGCCCGAGTTCCATGACTCGTGGGGCCGTCCGGTTCGGTACATCCGCTGTGCAAACGGATATGTTTCGGACTTGCAAGTCCATGACGCGAGCACTCGGCATGATCCATACGATCCGCTCAGAGCCGACGCCGCCGCGTTCGCGACGACTCCGTTGATCTATTCGCCAGGGCTCGATCATCAAGGCGGTATGCAACACCCGACAGCCGGCGCTGGTGGATTCGCTGTCGCGAGCACTCCATTAACGCCCGCGACCGCGCCGCCAATCGTTGCTCCCCCTCCAGTAATCCTTTACTACGCTCCATTTTCCGTGACACCAGCCCTTGGCGCGTCGATCGACACCGACGGCGACGGTAGTCCAGGCGAAGACGCAGACAACATCACAAATCATTTGATCGGCCAGCCCTAAGAACGCGTAGCAACCGATTCTCAACGAAAACCGACGCGGCATCGTCGCCATCAAGATCGCAAATCTATGACACGCAAAAACACTCCAGCTCGCCGTTGTGCTTCGCCCGTCCGTGGCGCCGCCGGCGCTACGCTCGTCGAGCTGTTAGCAGTGATCATCATCATGACGATGTTGGCCGCTGCGGCGCTACCAGTGATCGCGCCGGCGATGCAAAACCGCCAGGTCCGCGAGGGAGCGAGGATCGTGAACGGCTTCCTTACCGGAGCCCGCAATCGCGCCATGCAAACCGGCCGCCCGGTCGGCGTGGTGTTCGAACGCATGCAAGGCCTGCCCGAAGCGTGCGTCACGCTTTCGTACGCCGAAGTGCCGCCGCCGTATACGGGCGACCTTCTTGGGTCGCATATCTCTACGGCGAACATTGCCGGCCCCGGTTGGGTCGTTACCGGCTTGAATCCTGTTACGGTTGATCCGATGTCAACTCCGCCGACAGTTGTCTCGCAGGATGTCGGCTGGAACGGATTGGTTCGTGTTGGTGATCTGATCAAGTTTAACTACATCGGTCACACGTTCCGTTTGACCGGCGCGATCGACCCGAACACGAACGGCCCAGTTCAACCTGCGCTCGATCCCAGCACCAACACGATGATGGCCGGAGGCGTCAACGCGGCTGGCTACTACATCGTGCCGCCCGGGAATGGACCAAGCGGCGGCCCGTATCCGCCTTGTGCTTGGACGTTCGTCGCGACTGACTCCACAGGCTCGCTTCCAGCAGGCGGCAACCTGAAGTACCAGATCTTTCGCGCGCCGATTCGCATGGCCGCCGGCAGCGTGCAATTGCCTGGCACGACGGTTATCGACCTGACTTGCTCCGGCTTCGACAACATGGGCCTGCTCCTCGACAACTCAAATGGCACGCCAGTGCCGCTGAGTTCGTGGGTTTCGTCGCAAACGTTTCAGCCATTGCCGGCGACACTCGCGTCAGGCGGGGCGACGTTCTCCACAGGGGCAGGGGCAAAAGACACTTCCAACGTTACGCTCACTTTCGGCCCAAGCGGCGCGGTTGATCGCGTCTGGTGTTGGCAGTTTGCAAACAATTCGGTCGTGCCCTATTCCGTGACGATGGTCAATCCAACGCCCTCCGCCTTCCGTCCCACGCAGGCCATTCATCTGATGGTGGGCCAACGAGAATATCTGCCAATGCCGCCGGCGCCCCCGGCGATCACCGATCCGAACGCCAACGGCTTTAAGCCATTCTTGAACTGGCAGGACGTCGGCAATTTTTGGGTCACGATCAATCCGCAATCCGGATTAGTGACGACAACTGAAGTCTTGCAGGCGCCGTCCTTCACAATCGTTACGGGCACGCCTCCGCAGTACGGCGCGTTCGGTGAATTGATTTCATCTCGCAAGCTCGCGCGAGACGCCAGCTCGATGGGAGGCCGATAATGGATTCGCGCAATCGCGCCGCCCGCCGCGGTATCAGCTTGCTCGAAGTGTTGGCCGCCATGTTGGTGCTGACGATTGGGATCCTGGGCATGGCCCGGCTGATCCCAGTCGGCGTTTACGAACTCTCGGTAGCGTACAAACTCGACGGAGCCAGCACCCTCGGCCGCGCTAGCTTCCGCGACCTTGAAGTCCGCGGGTATTTGAACCCTATGCGCTGGTACGACCCGGCCATGCCAAACTACCTGCTCGACCAGACGGTCGGTCCAACGTATGGCAATCCGTTGATCAGCTACAACTGGATACCAACCAGTCGTCCGTCGCCCTGGGCGGTGGCGGGTAACACCTTGCCATTTCCGCCGGCCGTGGTCATCGATCCGTTGATGCTTACGTCGCCCGGCGTCACCGCGAACATGGTGCAAACGTTTCCCTACAGCACCAATCCCGGAAATCCGTCGACCTCCGACACGCTCAACTACCTTGCTCCCTGGATTCCGCGCGTGAACCTGACGGTCACCAACGGTTCTGGAAATCCAGTTGCCATGTCGTACGCCCTGGCGGATCGCATCTTCCGATCGTCCGATGAAGGGCAGTACACCGATCCCGCCACGGGACCAGCCGCAGGCAACATGCGGCCGACGATGAAGTTCAACACGGACGCCTCGTCGAATCGCACGCAGTCATCCACGCTCGGCAGCGATTCGTGGTTCATGACCGTTCTCCCCACGATGGCCGAGACGAGTTCGACGTTAAACCCATCCTACGCCCGGCAGTTCGCGGCGTCGGTGGTCGTCTGCAACAAGCGTGACCTAACGCTCCCACCCGCTGGCGCGTCGGTCGACACGCCACCGCCGGGCGAACGAATGTTAAGCGCCACAATGGTGGGCACAGGAATTGGCGGCGGCGATGTACAGGTGTTCGCGCCAAATGCGAGTAGCCCTCCCCAACCGCTAAAGGACTGGATCAGTGTGCGGCCCGGACAATGGATCTTGTTGAGCGCTTACGTCCTGGTCCCTGCGTATCCAGGAGACGCAAACAACCCGCCGAGACCCGCCGTCCAGCGGCTAATCGCAGACTGGTATCGAGTAGTCGGCGTCGGCGACGTCGTGAGTGGTTCGAACCCACCGAGCCGCTACGTCACGCTGCACGGCGCAGATTGGCCGGTGGCGCTCACAGGCGCAAGCCTATTCGCCACGATCGTCGACGGCGTCACCGGCGTTTATCAAAAAACCATCACGCTTGACGGGTCGTCGTCGTGGCAGCAGTAAGAGGAAGGCTTTGAGGGGTTGAGAATTTGTGAGCCGCAAGGCGCTAGCCGCGGGTTCTGCGGGCACGCGGAGTTGAGGCTTTGAGGGGAAGAACCGACAAGACACACGTAGGTCACGCGCCCCCTGCGTGACAGAGTGACCAGATACAACCGGAAGGCAACCGGGGTCGAAACTTGTAGCTGAGCGTCCAACAAAAACCTCAAGCCACAAGCCCCAACCCTTCCGCACTGACAGTTCGAACAGTAGGGCCGGGCGAGAGTAGTGAGAGGGCCGGGAAGGCGTGAGACTTGGCGCCTTGGGACCGAGCGACGAACAAATACGTCGAGTCCCAAGCCGTGAGCCTCTAGCCTTCCCCCGCAGCGGGGGCTGAGTTTTGTACGACCAAACAAACCCACAGCGGTCGCGCACTCGCGCGGCGCCGCGGGGGCTGGTCGAGAATCGAGAGATCAGGCATATGGCACGCAACCCAGAAGAACTTCACGTCCCGGCGCCCCACGCACACGGTCATCGCCCCCGGTCGGTCGCGGTGCGCAAAAGTTTTCGACAGCTCGTGCGCCGGCGCCGCTCGGCCCAGCGCCGCGGCGTGATTCTGCTCGTCACGCTGGTGCTGCTGACGCTGTTCACCATGATGCTGATCACGTTCGTGGTCACCACGGTCACCAGCCGACAAGGCATGATGGGTCCCGCCCGAGTCGAACAAACCGGCGACTCGCCCGAAGCGATTATGTACGACGCCTTCCTACAAGTAATCCGCGGCCCGCGCAACCCAAACTCGCCCATCGGCGCCCACAGCATATTGGAAGACATGCTGGGTTCGGACTCGATGGTGTTGAATATTCCAAGCTCAAACGTAGTGCAGGTGACGACAACCGCTGGACCACTTAATTCGCCGATCGTGCAAATCAGTTGGACGTACAGCCCACCGACCAATCCTTATCCGAAACCGACGCAACTTCCGCCCCCGACGGGCCACTACGCCGGGCGCACGATCATGCTGCTCAATGGATCGTACTCTGGAGAGATGGGTCGCATTATTGGTTCGGATTTCGACGGGACGACGCACACGCTCAGCCTGTACGGCTTCTCTCCGTCACATTTTACGGTTTCCCCAACGCGCTTCCTGGTCAACGGCAAGCCATTCTCCGGGACGGGCTTCGGATTCAAGCCGCTGTCTTACGATCCCACCGCGCCGAACGCCTCGAATACGACCAATCCAACCTACACGCGGCTGCTCGACGCCTATTGGCTCGCCAACGACGGGAACAGTTGGACGCTGCCAATGCAGCAAGCGCTGCTGCCGAATCATCGGCAGAACGTGTTCGCCGGCATGGTCGATCCGCTTGATACCACGCCCGCAGGCTTCCTCTACAGCCAATACACCGATCCGGCCGGTCCGGGCGGCGCGAATGAAGATCATGACATCGCCGACTTTCAAAATTTCCATCTATCGGTGTCGATGCGAGACAACAACTCGATGGAGACGATTCTGCCATCGTTCCATCGGCCAGACCTGCTGTGGTATTGGGCCAACCAGGTTGCCGCGGTGCCTGCCCCGTCGATGGGGATCCAACACCAGTTATTGCCGCCCCTTTTTATTGCGTCTCCCAATAACGTGGACCCCTTGGCCCTGCGGATGCTCCGCAAGGTCATGGTGCGCCCGCTGCCGTGGGATCATCCCAATTTTACGGGCAGCAACCCGGCCATGGCGCTGGGAACTGTAAACGCCCTCCCCGCGTCGATCTCTCATCCATTCATTGCCGGCCCTTGGGATGTTGATAACGACAACGACGGTGAGACCGACAGCATTTGGATGGATGTCGGGCTACCGGTGCAGACAGCGCCAGACGGTCGCCGCTACAAGCCGCTTATGGCGATCATGGTGCGCGACATGGACGGGCGATTGAACCTGAATGCCCATTCGAGCTGGCGGCATGTTCCCTCGGGGAGCAATCAAATCTCGCGATTCCTGCCAGTACAGATTCCGTTCGCGCTGCCACTGAATGCAACCGCGCAAACCGGTCCGTTTCGACTTCGGGTCGGCCAGGGCTACGGCCCGGCCGAGATCAGCCTCAGCCCAATCTTCTCGCCTTATTCGGGGCCAACGTCGGAGAACTTCAGCGTTCTGCCGTATACGGTCACTGAACCAGTAGGTGAGTTGAAAAAAATTCTCGGTGGCGACGCGACGATCAATCTCGACGGACGTTATGGGGAGCGGGACGCAGGAACCGCGTTTACGACGATTGGAGGCGCTGGCCTCCCTGGTATTTCGCTCGTTGATGAACCGTTCTCGTGGTTGACTGAAAGCCAATTTCCACGCTCTGGGATCGTTGCAGGGTATCAAAAGCAATACCCATATCTGCCGCTACCGATTGGATCGATCAATGGCCCGTTCAACATTGACGTCTCGAACCAGATTCTGAACATCGGTTACACCGGCTCGCCAGACCACGTCTGGGTTCGCGCATCCGGGTACGGGACGCCGCCAGATCTGAACGCCAACGGAATGCTGGCGCTCGACCTGCGCGGGGCCCCAATCTACGCTGATTACACGTTCCTCGGAGGCGCAGGAACTCCGGACGCGGGATTTGGCGAGGCGAACGAAGTTATCGACGATCCTTACGAGATCGACCTCTCGCTGGCCAGTCGTGGCGGAGCCTACACGGCAACCACTTATTTGCAGTCAACGTCGGGTGGGATTCCGTCGACCGCCACATTCAACGCGAATGCGCTCGCGGGCTCGTCGTACTCGTCGTCAATCGACGCCCCCTTCACCACCGCTGAGTTGGAGCGGATCATGCGCGCCGGGGATGTCGACGCGTCGACACTGCCCGATCGTCTGCTGCGCCTCGCGCCATTCACATTTACAAATCCTCAGACTGGCCAGCTCGCTCCCTCGCGACTTCGGCAACTGCTGACCGTTGATCAATACGACATGGCAACGCCGGGCATGGCGTTCGCGGCGAATGACATGGTTCAGGAGATCTACGCCACGTCGAAGGTAATGAATACCGCGGCGCCATCAATTTCGGATAACACGATTGCTACGGTGCTCCGCGCCCGACTGCTATTGGAGAATTCAACGGCTTATCCAAACGGAAATCCGCTACCTCAGGCCACGACACAGGCGATTGCCAAGGCAACGAAGCAGTTGCTTCCTGCGGACCTGCTCATGGGCCAGAAGTTCGACATCAATCGGCTACTGGGGAACGGTCGTGATGACAATCAAAACGGCGTTGTGGACGAGCCAGGTGAACTTGAAACGGCGTGGAACGAGCTGTATCCGACACCCGTTACGTTCGACCTCAATAACGACGGATTGGACGATGGCAAGAATCCGATCGGCGCTCGATATCAAGATTTCAATGGTGACGGTGTCTTCGATTCGCGTGATATGCCGTTCCTCGTCGATCAAGGTACTCCTAACGTCTATGACCCCGCGACCGACGTCTATGCGGCGCTTCCCCGCCAACTGCTGGCTCGGCATCTTTACGTGTTGATGATGCTGCTGAAGGACCCGAACTTTGTTGTCACGGCCGATACGGACGGTAATGGCCTAACGGGCAACGCCGCGGTTCCGATTACAGCTGGAACAATGCAGGGTACGTATACGGTTAGGGCGAGCGAAGTGGACACGGCGTATTACTTCGCGCAGCTGGCGATCAATATGGTCGACTTCCGTGATCGGGACGCGATCATGACGCCATTTGAGTTTGACATCTTTCCCTTCCGGAAAGACGACGCCTACGTGGCGGGGGCGTACGTGCAGAATCCAAACTTAGGGACCTGGGAAGTTGATGGCGTGCTGACGTCGACGATGGCAGACGGAACGGTAATAGGATCAGCAGATGACGTGCTGCCGTACCGGGGTCTGGTCTGGGGTTGCGAACGTCCGGAGTTATTGATCACAGAGACAATGGCGACACACGATCGTCGGACGCGTGACACAAACCAGGATGAGCAAAGTCCAGCAGGTTCGGGACAAACTGGCGTAGTTGATCGCGCTGGCTCGAGAGACTCGGATTTCGACCAGGTCCGCCGCCCCTTGGGGACGGTGATGGTCGAGCTTTTCAACCCGAACCCTCCGTTCTCGACTGGCAACAAGTTCGCCGGCGAGGCGCCCAATGAACTCTACTCGGTCATTGGTAACACAGACGCCATGTCGGGGATCGTTACGCCGACGCGCGACGCTGCGGGCAACCAGCAGTTCGGCGTCAACCTGAGCAAAGTGACGCCGCTCGTTAACGACCCCGTTGGACAACGGGCGTCTCCCGTCTGGCGACTGGTAACGCTAAAGAACGGCGTGACTCCCGCGACGCGAAAGCCTATGCTCGATCGCGCGTCGATCGATCGCATCGTCCACTTCGTAAACTCGACGCCGCCGCCGGGAGCCACAAAGTACTGGGCTGAGACGTCACCGCAGATCGTTTCTTTCATCGCACAGCCTGCCAATCTGGTCTCACCTGGATCGTACGCAGTGATTGCGCCTGCTGCGTTCAACGTCTATGCGACGGCCCCTGCGAACGTGGGGAAGTACCTGATGACACCGTTGGGCATGCGTAGCACAGCCGGCGACCTTCCCGCAGATCCAAGGCCAAGCGATGGCGCGACTACTTCGGTATTGGACTCGTACCCTCGACTATTGGTGCTGTCAAATTCGGTGAATGCAACAGACATTGGAGTGTGTAACAACGCTTACACCCTAATGGCGGACAAGAGCAGCATCAAGCAAACTATCGGCGTTTGGGTGGCGCCCAATTACTATGACAGCGTGAATGCTCCAATTGCAAATCCAACTGCCGCCACACCTGCAGCAAAGTCCGTTCGATTTTCATTGACGGAACCAGATTTTGGCTATCCGATCGTGACAAATATTCTTAATCCTCCGGCGGGCGCCCCGCTCGCCGAAATGTATAAGTACAACGAGAACGGCTTCTATGACGCAGCCGTCAGAAAGTATCCCACCACGCCTTACGATCTACGCACGTCACTCTTCAATGCCAATGGTGGTAACCCTTATGACACGACCCAGCGCTTAAACACTTGGCAGCTGCCCGATGCGACAAAACAGAATAAGTACACCACGATTGCACAGGCATCGTTTGTTTGCCTGCAACGATTGGCGAATCCGCTCCAGCCATGGGACGCCAGCGCCAATCCATATATCACGGTCGATCAGATGCCGGTCGACCTAACCTTGTTCAACAGCGAGATGCAGACCGCAGCTGCACCGCAGGCTGGCAACCAAGAGTTCACGACGGACGATATCGGGACTTCTGCTTGGACGTTTGACACGCGCCGCCGCTCCGCAGCGAATAGCCCTGTTCCCAATCGAAACAATATCTGGTTTCAGGGAAACATTCCTCCCTCCGCCCGAACACCGGTCGGGCAGATGATCAACGGTGGCGTCAATTTCATGACGCAGGCGTCTCTGGGCTACTTGAACAACGAATACGGTATCCCAGGCAATAATCGCTGGACATCAAGCACCGCGCCAGTGACGATTCCGGGAACGCCGACGCCTCCAAACACGGTCGACCCGCTTGAGTACAAGGGCGATCCGACGACACCCTTCCCGTGGCTGAATTGGAACAACCGTCCGTACGTCAGCAGTAAGGAAATGCTGCTGGTCCCGACCAGCACTCCGTCGAGCTTGTTGAGCGAAATCACGCTCAATCAGACACTACGCTACGGTGGCATGCTAGGGAATCCTTTCCAACAAGCTGTGACGGGGACGCTTCCGGCAGCAGAGTTCGGTCACCTGGCGAATGTGTTCGATTCGCCGTTAACGCAAACCGCACCGCCGAATGTCAACGGAACTCCAGTGCTGCCATCAGCACGGCTGTACCGGCTGTTTGACTTCGTGCATGTGCCGTCGCGATATACAGGAACGGTGGATTGGATACCTCCGGGCAATGTCAGCGGTGCTTCGTCAGCAGCGCATTCTCTCCATCCGCCATTCAACCAGGTCTCACGATTCCGCGATCCTGGCAAGGTGAATATCAACACGATTTACGATCCGGCTGTCTGGCAAGGAATTTTGGATGAACGACTTGCCGCCGACCAAGGGCTCAACCCTCCCTGGCTGAAAATGTACCAAGCCATGTGGATGGCGAGGCAGGGATCGGGGGACTCAACGATGTTTACGGCAGGGGGAGGCGCGTTTGCGACGCGCCAAACACTACTTGCTCCCACGACAAACGCTCCGTATCTTCCGACGATCTTTGCAAAGCCGTTCCGTTCAGCTGTCAGCAACTCACTCGTGCCGATTCCGCAAATGCGGTTCAATCATGCAGTAAGAGATACCAATGAACGCGAAGTCAGTTCGACGCTATTTCGGCCGGACCCTCTAGCGGGCTCGTTCGTAATGCTCGAAGCGCCCGGCGCGCCGGCTCCAGGTAGCGGCATTTTCAAAGAGTTTCCAAACTCGGCGCCCGTCAGTACCGGAACCAGCCCGTACTTCGCTTACGAAGAACTACGACGGTTGGATAACCTCGTGACCACGCGGTCGAACGTTTACGCCGTGTGGATTACGATGGGCTATTTTGAGGTGACGCCGGCGCCGGCTACTTCGGCTACGGATCCGGATTATGCCGCCAAGTATCCGGATGGTTGGCAGTTGGGGGCCGAGTTGGGGTCGGACACGGGCGACATCCAGCGGCATCGGTCGTTCTACATCTATGACCGGTCGATCCCCGTCGGCTTCGAGCGCGGCGAAAACCATAACGTCGACCGCGGCATTCTGGTCGAGAGGTATATTGAGTGAGGCTTTGAGGCTTTGAGGCTTTGAGGCTTTGAGGACTTGAGGACTTGAGGACTTGAGGGGCGAAGAGCTGGGGTGGCTCGGCGGGCGTTTGGCCCGTCGAGGGGGTGGCTGAACTACGAACTAGCTCATCGAGGGGCTGGGCCGTTATGAGAATGGCCGTTGTGTGCTGATTTAAGACATGAATGCGGGGGCACAGTTCACCGTTTTTCTCCGCTGCGAAGCAGGGGACAGTCGTAGTATTGGAACGCCGCTCAACTCTTGGGTTGGAAGCACGAATAACCCGCGGCTAGCGCCCACGCGCCGGACGGCTCACGTGACGAGGCGCTGCAAGCCGTGAAACGATGAAGGCGCCGTTGCGACCTCACGCACGAAGAACCCGCGGCTAGCGCCTAGCGGCTCACGCAGCGACGTTGGTCGCTGGGCACTTTGATATAACTCAACCCACAAGCTGTGAAACCATGAAGGCGTGAGCTCCTGCGCCCTCAAAGCCTCAAAGCCTCAAGTTCTCAAAGCCTTCCCTTCACTGATCCTTCAACGGCACCAGGTCTTGGTCGATGGAGATGACCTGGTCTTCGGTCAGGTCGCCGTAGACGGCGATGCCTCGCAATAGCGTGGATTTGGGGACGGAGATGCCGATCAGGTTTCGGGACGGCAGGTTGGTCAGCGCGCCGCGGCTGATCCCGGCCGGAGTGGCGCCGCCGGCATTGACGTAGAGCTTTTGTGCCTCGCCGTTGATCCAGTGGCGATGCGTCCCAGGCACATCCAGGCTGCCTTTTTCGTCGTTGACCGTGGCCCAACTGCAGACGTAGCTATTGCCGGTGACGATCGGAATATTGCCGGGGAACAAGCCAAAATAGATGCTGACAGGCGAAATATAGCCGTTGGCCTTGCAAGCCGGAATGATGTCTTCGTACCCGTTGAGCCGGTCACCGTTAACGTACGGATCTTCCTCTTCGCTACTGCCGGTTCCGCTGAGCGGCCCATAGATGTCTGAGCAATCGTAGCGCCAGGTGGTGGCGTGCTTGTGCTTGGGCAAAAACGATTGGACCGAGGTGTTGACGCCCCACAAGATCCACTGATTGTCGAGCTGGCCGATTCTTGCCGCCCCCAGGCTGACTGGGTTGTGTGTGGGATCCGTGGCGTTCTCCGCGCCGGTAAACACATGCTGCGAGGCGTCATCGGCCGTGTACAAAAAAAACGTCTCGACTGGCAGGTCGACCAGTAGCTTGAACGTGATGTGGGCGCTCATGTGCGTGTAATCGCACCAGGTGTTGTAGGGGCAGATGAGGCCCGAGGTGTCTCGCGGGTTGCCGGTCAGCCCTCCCACGCCCGGGCCGCCGCCATCGGGCAGCCAACGCGCTTCATAAGTGATTTCGGCGCGGCGCTCGCCCGAGACGTTCGTGCCATACACGCGGCGTGGCGCCCCGGCGTAAAACTTAAGGGCCAGAGGGCTTTGATCGACGAAGCCCAGCACGCCGTTGTAGGTCGCGGGGGCCTGGTCTCCGGTGAGCCGCGGCAGATTCAGTTTGTTATTGCCGTAGTCGATCGCGTCACCGCTGGCCTCGTCGAACGACCACGCCGAGTAGGCGGTTGGGCCGGTTGTCTGGTTGATTTTGGTGCAGGTCAGGGGCGTGCCGTCGGATTCGAGAGCGGACGCACAGAGCTTCCCCAGCGGCGGGCCGGTAATGGCGTAGAAGTCGTAATTCACGCCATTATTCGTGCCGTGCCCCAGCGAAGACTTTGCCCGGTGCCAATTGCTGAACCACGCCGGCCGCGTGAACTTGTAGCCAACCGGGGCGCTGCGGTTGTACGTCCAGTAGCCGTTTTGATAAGGCTTGGTCTGCGCGGTCAGTAAGTAGGTTGCCTTATCGGCCAGCCTGACGCCGGCGGTGGCCCAATTGTTCAGGTCGAGCAGGCTGACGTTTCTGGTAAGGATGCCGCCGTTGACGGCCGCCGGCCCTATCCAGAGGGGCATGCCGTTGTTGCGCAGCCGCTCCATTTCGGTCTGGCCGAACGCCGCGCCGTCGACCATCAGCAGATTCGAGACCGAGCCGTCCAGCCCATCGTCATTGCTGGAGAACCCTGCGCCAACGCGGAACGGTCCGGCGCCGGCGCGAAGCTGCGACGGAAGGTTTGGATTGAGGCTGCCCACGTTCGACGCGCAGGTCAGCGGCTTCATCTGCGTTTGCTTGAGATCGCTGCTCCACATTTTGACACGGGTGGCGTCCGTGTTCTGGTTGCCATCGAACACGCCGGCCAGGCAGAATTCGCTGTCATTGATGAAGTTCACATCGCCGCCAGCAAAATTGAAACTAACAGCCGCTTTGCCATTCGTTGCGTTGTAGCCGAAGTACCAGTCAAGGCGCTTGTGCGGACCAGTGGTTATGCCGTAGGTGCAGTCGGTAGCGGTCGCGTCGTAATTCCCTTTGACGAAGAAGGTTGGGTACTGCTTATACCAGTCGGATACCCGATACCAGGCGAACCAACTCATCTTGGTCTTATCGAGGCTACGGAAGTTCAGCGCCGGGTCACTCGAGGCGCGCTGATAGCCTTGTTTCGACGCGCCTACGGTGACCGGCCTGTTGCGCAAAAACCAGGGCGCCACGCTGCCGGTGGGGGCATACAACTGCAGATTTTGCCCGTAAGGTTCCGGAGGATCTGCCCAAGCCGTGCCGATCAAAAACAGCCACGCGCATAATGCCCAGGAAGCGCGCAGCAATAATGCTAAGCGTTTGAATTTGCTCATCTTCGCCTGTATGGGTTCCACTGACCTTAACCATTGTAAACCGGCATTCGGAACCTCGAAAGGAATTTGCCGAAATTACGGGGTCGTAAGGCCCTACAGGAAAAGAAATCCAGCTAGCGATAACAGCTGGCGTTTGTCAGACCAGCGCCACGAGCCTGGACATTCGGTGTCAGGCCAGTTGCCCAGCATGGTCGCGCCGGAATGCAGAATGCAGATCTCCGACGCGAGCCGTCTTCAACCAGTCTCTGATTGTCGGCGCGGATTGCCGGCCGCCAGGGCGCCGGCCAATTCGGTGAGCGCTCGTTCGACGGTCTCGGCCTCGGGCGGATCGAGTGGACGACGGCCGAAGCGGACTCGGTAAAACATTTCGGCGATCTGTCGAGGGAGCGAGGCTGCTGGCGCCGTGCGGGGAGACTCGGCCAATTGCCCACCCACGGCCAGCGCAAACTCGCGCGGAGTTTGGCAGGCGTTGCGAACCAAATGATGTTGCCGCAATAGCGCCTCGAAGCGGCGATAAAATTCGACGTCGATGTCACGCGATGTTGCAGCGTCTCCGGCCGGCTGGCCCCAGTGACGCCAACGAGCCAGGCCCAAATATCCCAAGCGATACGCCGCCAGCGACATCAGCATAATCACGATTGCCGCCACGGCGCCCCGCCAACTGAACCAGCCGCCGTTAGCCAGCCCCCAATAGGCGGGGCTGATCATCGACCTGAGATGGGCAAAGACCCCGACCCAGGTGTCCGGATCCGAGACGCCATGGATGAACGCCGTTGTCGTGTCGACAATTGGTCCAAAAATCGCGTTTTGCTGGCGCTCGTAGTCCATGCCCAGCACGTAGTTGTTCCAGCCCGTGCGAATTGCCGAGAGGCCGCGCTTGGCGCTTTGCAACAGAAACTCCGCCGTGGAAATGGCCTGCGGACTGTTCGACGTGGTGGGATCGAGCACCATCCAGGCGCCATTCTCCGAGTCGACCTCGGACAAGTTGCCTGGCGGAATGCGCTCTGGCGGCAGGTAGGCCTCGACCCAGGCGTGCGCGTCCATCTGGCGGACGTTGTAATGATCTTCGTCGAACTCGCCCCCTTTGAAGCCCAATGCCAGGCGCGTCGGAATGCCGATACTGCGCAACATCAGGGCCAGGGCGCTGGCGAAGTATTCGCAATGCCCGGCGCGTGTCTGATTGACAAAGTCTTCTACGGGGTCAAGCGTAGGATCTCGCGGAACCGGCTGTAGCGAATAGCTGAAGCGGGTCGAATCTCGCAGGTAGTTGGTCAACACACGGGCGCGGTTGAAATGATCGTCTTCCGGGATGTCTTTTACCAGCTCCGCCGTGAGGGCCTTCGTCTGGGCCAGCGGGTCGTTGCCCTCCTCAGAAACGGGCGGCAAGGCCGATAGTTTTCTCAGCTCCTCTTCGCTGGGAGCGCGCGAGGCCGCCACGATCTTGGCCATCCGCCGATTCGTGAGCCCCGATGTGTACAGCTCATATTCGGATGTCGTTCCCTCGGCTTCCTCGCGCTTGATTTGTTCGCGGATGGCATCGTAGAGCAGCGCATCGGAGATTTCGTACGCGTAGGACGGATAGATCGAAAACAGCACGCGATCCTTGACGGGCTGCACTCGAAAGCGCTGCATCACCAGCGGTTTCGATGATGGTGGCCGGGTATCCAACAGCGGCAATTGAGACGAACGTCGCGAGGCGCTCCAACGTTTGTGCTCGTAGTTTGTCAGGACAATCCCGCGAAACAGCGGTAGATCGTCCAATTCGTAGACGCGGCCGGAATCAGGATGCGTCAGCCAGACCTGCATCACTTCTTCGGTGCTCTCGCTCACGTCTCCTTGCTCGCCCAGGGTGACCTCGGTGGAAAAGCCGACTTCGCGCCGCGCCTGCTGCGCATTGTTCGACTGCCACTGCATCTCACTCGACCGTGGAAACGCGTAGAACACGAAGACCGTTACCAGCAACGCGATCAGAGCGCTATTCAGCGTCAGCCAGACGAGCGGGCGACCGACAAGCTCGTCTCGCTGCTGTGGCGCCAGACTCCCGGCAAAACGCGTGGCCTGCGCAGGCAGCGGCCAACGCGCGTGAGCTCGCAAGGCACTTGTCTGACCAGCCACACTCGCGGCAGCGTCAGCCTGCGAGCGTAAACTCTCTCGAAAGAGATAGAACAAGGACAGCGCGAAGATCGCCACCAGCATGTAGAACGCCAGCAGAATGCCAAACATCAGGCGGACGTCGAGCGCGGCGGCGACCGCTACCTGCATCAAGCTCAGCAGGATCAGCAACCAATAGATGCCGGTTCGCTTCTCTTTGAGCTGCAACACGAATTGCACATAGACAACGAAATTGACCAGCGCCAAAAGACCTACATCGCTCGTCTCGCGACGAAATTGCACGAACGCGAACAGCAACGCCATGACGCCGCCTATGTCGCCAGCGGTTTTGCTGAGCCGAATCCACCCCTTCATGTCGGTCACGTAGACCGAGGCGCCCGCCACGAAGACTCCCACGATCGAGAGCAGCAGGTTGTTCTCCTCGGCCATACCAAGCAACAACGATCCCAGCCCGCACATCGTGGCAACTGAAATCTGCAAGGCGCGCTCCAAAGAAACCTGCGGCGCGCGCGCCGGCGCCGCCTGACGGACGACGCGTTCACGTTTTTTCAGTTGAAGTCCAAGCATGGCGACTCTGAGCGGCTATCAGTCCTGCTCGAAATCAGACGGGGACGAAATATTCTGCCAGTTCGGGCAAGCTGGCGTTGATCGCTTTCAATCGCCCCAACCACGCGCGTTTCCGAGGGCTGGACCAGATCTTGGAAAAACGCTCCGTGTCGGTCCAGTCGACACCGCGCGTGCTGATCAAAATGGCGTTGGAGCCGGGCCGAGCCACTTCGAGCACCTTGGCCACGCTGCCGGGCAGCCGGTCCAAGCTGGTCGCCTCGGAAACGGCCAGCCCGTCCATCACTTCTCGTGTCAGGGCCAGCGACGCCGGTCCACTCGTAAATTGCGGCGATTGGGCCGCTGTGGCCACCCACAGCGTTCGCCCACCACGACGGCAGAGATCCGCGACGATCGAAGCCGCAAAACTGATCGCCAGCTCGACATTGTCCAAGTCCGTAGTCGTCGGATGCTCAGGCTGCCAAAGCTCGACGATCAAAACCAGGTCTTGATTACGCTGCTGCTCGAACTGACGCACAACCGGCGCCTGTCGCCGAGCCGTGGTCCGCCAATGAATCCAGCGCCGGCTGTCGCCTTCGCGCCAATCTCGCAGCCCGTAGAAGTCGCCTTCCAGCAGCCCCTGCCGGCGGGCGACGTTACTAGTTCCCAGATCGGACGACTGCTGCAATCGCTGCCACAGCGGGGTCAACCGACCGAGACGGGGCGCCACCAAAAATGATTGCTGTTGCGAAAAGACTGTCGCCCCGCGCACCAGTCCAAACGGAAAACGCGTCGATACGCGCAGCGGGCCGAAGATGTACTTGCCGCGGCGCATGATGCGGCCGCGATACGACTGCTTCGCCGTCGCGCCTGGCATAACGCAAGGAATCAGAGTGCGGGCGCGAATGATCGGTTCCGATTCCCCGGCGCCTTCGCGGCGAATCCGATCGTCGATCGTCAGCGCCCAACTGGGCAACCGCCGGCGGCGATTGGTCGCGTCGACTTCGACCTGCAAAAGATCGCCGGCCGAGATGCCAGTGGGCGTGCGCCGCACAATGTCTAAGCGTCGCAACGTGGACCGTGCCAGCCGCCAATTCAAAAGCGGGACGCCGACCAACATTGCGAATAACATCAGCAACAGTTGAATCTGCCGCACCAGGGCGCCGGCCAAAATGCACCCCAACAGCGCCAGAAACAACAATCCTTCGATCGTGATCTGACGAATGCGTGAACTGGCCATAGTGGCTTACACCAACCCGACGCGCGAGCGAGGGGCCTTCGTGATTTTTTGACTCGACTCTGCTGCTCTCATCACCCAGGCTTGATCTTCTGTCACTTCACGGCTCGGCGGGAGCCTCGCTCTCCCGACAAGCGCTTACCTCGCCTCATTGGCGTCTATCGTGGCGTCGGGAGATCGTCGACCAGTCGCTGGATAATTCCCTCGACGGCGCTCCGTTGATTGCCGTGCAAATAGCCCTTGGTGATCACGCGATGCGCCAGCACCGGCACTGCCAACCGCTTGACGTCGTCTGGCACGACATAGTCACGCCCATCGACGAGCGCCAGCGATTGCGACGCGCGGTACAGGCAAAGCGCGCCGCGCGTGCTGGCCCCGACGTGCAGATCGTCGCTATTGCGTGTCGCCTCGATCAGGTCCATCAGGTAATTGTGGATCGCCTCGTCGACAGTCACTTTTCGCACGGCGTCTTGCAGCGCAATCACCTGCTGGCAGGTCAGCACCGGCGCCAGTCGATCGACCGGTTCCCCCTGCCGATGGCTGGTGAGCACCTGCAGTTCTTCTTCGCGATCGGGATAGCCGATGCTGGTTTGCAGCAGGAAGCGGTCGAGCTGACTCTCCGGCAGCGGATACGTCCCTTCGAACTCGAAGGGGTTTTGTGTGGCGATCACCATGAACGGCCGCGGCAGCCGATACGTTTTGCCATCGACCGACACTTGGCCGTCGCTCATCGCCTCGAGCAGCGCACTCTGCGTGCGCGGCGTGGTGCGGTTGATCTCGTCGGCCAGGACGATGTTGGCAAAGATCGGGCCTTGGCTGAAAAAGAACTCGCTGACCTTGGTATCGAAGACGCTCGATCCGACGATGTCGGCCGGCAGCAGATCTGGCGTGAATTGAATCCGGGTGAACTTGGCCTCGATGCTCTTGGCCAGTGCCTTGCCGACTAAGGTCTTGCCGACGCCTGGCACATCTTCAAGCAGCACATGTTCGCCGGCCAGTAGCGCCACGACGCAGAGGCGGACCACGCGCGGCTTGCCAAGCACGACGCGGGAAATGTTCGCTTCCAGTTCTCCGACGAGGCTGTGGAGCTCGGGGGTCATATCGGTCCTGTGCCGGATTTCTGCCCTTCGACAGTCCGCCGCCACGGACCCGCGCAAGGGGCGCCCTCAAAATCTGTTCGTCGCAACGCTCGCAGGCAGCCCATTCACCGGCCCCCCGAGTAGTTCATGGTATCCGCCACAGCCCGCGCCGGTCCACCCCCTGAAACAGGCGAGGAATCTTAATTCTGCAGGGACTTTTTGGCGGTCGACGGTTGTGAGAATGCTACCTGGCCGCCATTCGCCCTGCTCATCGAAATAACACGTCCCGCTAATGGCGGTCACAAAGCGCCAAGTTTATTCTATACCGTCCCGGCTACCGCCCTTGCCCTTTGACGGTTCGCGCGCTGGCAGACTTAAGAATTGCTTCACAGCAGTCGTTCTCATAGCGGAGCTAGAGCTAACTATGTCACGCCCATTCATTTCTGCGTTCGATCCTGGTCACACACGCGCCAGTCGCCGTTCGTTCTTGATCACCACCACGTCACTGGCGGCCGCGGCCCTGTGGGCTGATCGCGCGGTTGGCGTGACGCGGACGAATGTAGCGCTGGCCGATCACCCGTTTCAACTCGGCGTCGCCTCGGGCGATCCCGCGCCCGATGGGTTTGTGATCTGGACCCGGCTGGCCCCGAAACCGCTCGAGGGGGGCGGCATGCCGGCTGATCCGGTCGAGGTCGCCTGGCAAGTGGCCGAAGACGAGGGCATGACCAAGATCGTCCGCGAAGGCAAGACGATCGCCTCGCCAGACTTCGCCCACTCGGTCCATGTCGAAGTCGAAGGGCTCCGACCGGCGCGCGAGTACTTCTATCAATTCAAAGCCGCGGGTGACACGAGCCCCAAGGGGCGCACGCGGACCGCGCCCGCAGCGGATGTGATGGCGGACAAGCTTCGCTTCGCGTTCGCGTCTTGCCAGCATTGGGAAGCCGGCCTGTTCACCGCCTATGAGCACATGCTCAAGGAAGACCTCGACCTGGTCGTCCACCTGGGCGATTACATCTACGAGGGCCAGGGCAAAGACGGCGGCGTCCGCAAGCACGTTGGGCCGTACCTCAAGTCGATCGAGGACTATCGTAATCGCCACGCACAATACAAGACGGACGCGCACCTGCAGGCGATGCACGCCGCGGCGCCGTGGATTGTCGCCTGGGACGATCATGAAGTTCAGAACAACTACGCCAACGACATTTCGCAAAACAACGACCCGCGCGAGGCGTTCCTCGAGCAGCGAGCCCGCGCCTATCAGGCCTACTACGAGCACATGCCGCTGCGTCGCGCCGCGCTCCCCAAAGGCCCGGAGATGCAGCTCTACCGCCGGTTGGGCTATGGCCAACTGGCTGATTTCTTCGTGCTCGACACGCGTCAGTATCGCAGCGATCAACCCTGCGGCGACGGCAACAAACCCGCCTGCCCCGAGGCTTACGACGCCAACCGCACGCTGCTCGGCGAGAAGCAGCGCACCTGGCTGTTCGATCAGGTCAACAAGCCAACGGGCAAGTGGAACGTGCTGGCACAGCAGGTGATGATGGCCCGCGCTGATCGCACCTCTGGCGAAGGGATCACGTTCAGCATGGACCAGTGGCCGGGCTACGAAGCCGATCGGCGACGCGTGCTCAAGTACCTGCACGAGCACAAAACACGCAACGCGGTCGTGCTGACCGGCGATATCCACAGCAATTGGGCGAACGAGCTGCTCGTCGATTTCGACGACCTGGGCGGCAAGCCGGTGGCGGTCGAATTCGTCGGCACGTCGATCAGCTCTGGCGGCGACGGCACGGCCTTCCCCAAGTCGCAGGCCACGCTGCTCGAAGAGAACCCGTTCGTGAAGTTCTACAACGCCGAGCGTGGCTACGTCCGCTGTGACGTCACGCCGCGCGAGTGGCGAACCGATTACCGCGGAGTGGAATACGTCAGCAAACCAGGCGCGCCGCTCGTGACGCGAGCTTCGTTTGTAGTCGAAGACGGCCAGCCAAAGCTGAACAAAGTGTAGGTTTCTTGGGTAACTTGCGGAACTAAAAGCCCCGACAGGGGCGGTGAGTCAATAGCCTGGGGTGTAAACCCCAGGTTTCGGACGAACCCTGACACTCCGTAAAGCCCCAAAGGGGCGACACGCTCGAGTTAACGCCGTGCTGCACAGAATCCCAGTACACGGCATTATGATTCGGGCGATGAATGACCTTGGCGCCGGGAACGAGTGGACCTCGCCGTCAACCGAGCGATTATGCCAAACTGGATCCGCAGCTAGGCGTCTTTCGCCCCGTTGGGGCTTGGACGACTATCTCGCGGAAATCCAACCCCAGGGACTCACGTCCCTGGCTATTGACTGCCGCCCCTATCGGGGCTTTGCTTGTGCGGCGATCGCGTCAAGCAGCAGATGCGCTACGAAGGAATTATCAACGTGCGGACGTTGACAGAATTGCCGCCCTACTCGCTCGCGTCTTCCAGGTACGTGTACCCCTGCAATCCGTCTTCGTAATAACGGATCAGGCGGCCGGCTTGGGTGAAATCGAGGCGGTTTTCGCGAACGGCCATTTCGACGTCGTTGCGGAACTGCCGGACCAGGTCGTTGGGATCGAACTCGACGTAGTCCAACACTTCGCGGACCGTGTCCCCCTTGATGACTGTTTCCAGCACGACCTCGCCCGAGTCCCCCAGGCTGACGTGCACGGCGTTGGTGTCGCCGAACAGATTGTGCATATCGCCGAGGATTTCCTGGTAGGCGCCCAACAGAAACGCGCCCAGGAAATACGGCTCGCCGTTGAACGTATGCAGCGGCAGCGTCTTCTTCACGTCGCGGCGATCAATGAACGAATCGATCTTGCCGTCCGAATCGCAAGTAATATCCCCCAGCACCGCGGGGTGGCCGGGGCGTTCGTTCAGCCGATGGATCGGCATCACTGGGAATAGCTGCTTGATCGCCCAGCTATCTGGCATCGACTGGAACAGCGAGAAGTTGCAGAAGTAGGTCTCGCTGAGCATCGCGTCGAGCCCCTGCAGGTCCTCTGGCACGAATTCCAGTTGCCGGACCAGTCGCTGCATTTTGCGGCAGATCGCCCAGAACAGATTTTCGGCCAGGCTGCGTTGATCGAGCGGCAGATAGCCGCCGCTGAACAAGCCCATCGCCATGTCGAGCGCTTGCTGCGCGTCGTGATAACTTTCGAGCAAATTGCGCGCGGTGAGGTTATTCAGTGCGCCGTAGAGGTCCGTAATCGGCTGCTCGGCGTCTGGTGGCGCTTCGGCGGGGACATCGCTTTCGCCCAGGCCTGACACGCCCAGCACGTTAAAGACCAGCGCGCTGTGATAGGCGACAACCGCGCGGCCGCTTTCGGACACAATCGTCGGATGCGGAACGCCGGCGTCGTCGCAGACACTTTGGATGTGGTAAACGACGTCGTTCGCGTACTCTTGCAGCGAGTAATTAACGCTCGACTCGAAGTTGGTCTGCGAGCCGTCATAATCGACGCCCAAGCCACCGCCGACGTCGAGAAACTTCAACCCGGCGCCACGACTGTACAGCTCCGCATAAACGCGGGCTGCTTCGTTCAGGGCGCCCTTGATGTGGCGAATATTCGGGATCTGGCTGCCGAGGTGGAAATGCAGGAGCTGGAAGCAATCCTGCATGTCGTGCTGCTTGAGCTCTTCGAGGGCTCGCAGGATTTCGGTAACCGTCAGACCGAACTTCGACCGGAACCCGCCCGAACCTTGCCAGCGCCCGCCAGCCTTGGCCGCCAGCTTGACGCGCATGCCGATCCGGGGACGCACGCCAACCTTCTTGGCGTACTCCAGGATCAGACCCAGTTCTGTGTATTTCTCAACGACTGGAATGACTTGCCGGCCGATCTTTTGGGCCAGCATCGCCATCTCAATAAATTCTGCGTCCTTAAACCCGTTGCAGATGATCGGGGTGTCGTTCGACGCCAGCGCTACGACCGCAAACAGCTCCGGCTTCGAGCCGGCTTCGAGCCCGAACTTGAACGGCTTGCCGAAGTTCAGAACTTCTTCGACTACTTGCCGCTGTTGGTTGACCTTGATGGGGTAAACGCAGCAATAGTCCCCTTTGAACTGATGCTCGCGCATCGCCGTTTGAAAGGCGCCGTGGATCTCGCCCAGCCGGTGCTTGAGCACGTCGGCAAAGCGGACGAGGATCGGCAGGTCAATGCCGCGGAGCTGCAACGAGTCGATCAGCTCTTTGAGATCGATCGATCGGCTCGGATCCTTCGTCGGATGGGCCAGCAAATGCCCAGCCTCGCTCACAGAGAAATAACCCGCTCCCCAGCGCGCCACTTCGTACAGTTCGGCGGCGTCGGACACGGTCCAAGGCTTGACTTGCTGGTCCAGCATCAGGGTTGGGTCTCCGGCAAAGTTTTCGAGGCGAATATGGTATCTTATACGAGTTTCCGGCAGCGTCGAGGCATGTTTTCCTGGCGAAAACGCTAGCCACCGCCACAGCCGGCCAGCCGCTGGCAATTGTGAGCCCGCGATAGCAGTCGATCCAGCTTAGGAGAGCCTTTTCGTGACCAGGCTGAGGTGGATTGTGAGCAGCGAGGCGAGCGCCCTGCACGCGGCGGCGGCGCTGGCCGAGGGACGAGAAATCGTTGACACTCGGCTGGCGGCGGCCTTGGCGGAACCGGCTGCGAAACTGTTTTTAGCGCTCAAAACCGCGGCGCTCGCGCCGGCAGACTTCGTGCGACACGCCATCCCGCTGGTCTGCCGGGCCGACAATCTCGATCTGGCCGAGCTAATCATCGAAGCCGCCAAGCGAGGGACCGATCGCGAACTGTCTGCGTCCGGTTGCGACGCAGTTGTAAGGGCGCTGGACGAACTCATTGCGGCGCAAGACGTGGCGATCCCGGACCTGCCCCAGCAACTCGCCGTTCGCACGGCGCCCTTGGCAGAACAGTGGGAAGCCCGCGGGCCGGGGCTGCTGGCTCAGATTGGCCGCTCGACGGACCGCAGCCTGATCCCGGCGGAAGTCGACGTGGCGCTCGTCTACCCGGTGTGCGGGGGCGGCGGCGCGGCGAGTATGTCCTACAATCTGGTTCGGATTGAAGCCGTGCTCGCGAACCCGTGCGCGGAGGTTCCAGAAGTCGTACGGCTTGGCTGGTTGATTGCGCAGTCGAAGTTTGAGCAGCCACCATCCGGTTTCGAGTGGACGCCCCGGCAATCGGAAACTCTAGCGGCCGTGGCGCTTGCTCCGGCGGCGTTGGAAGCGGCCGAATACGTCGAACTCGCGCGGTTCGACGCGCAAACGCTGCAACAGGCACTCGACAGTTGGGGATTGGCCGAAGCGCTTCGATCGGTTCCGGCGCAGTTGCTGCACGACTGGTGGAATGAAAGTAGTGAATGGAAGCCGAGTTTGCTGTCGCTCAAGGCCATGCTAAGAGATTCGGTATGCTAAACTCGTCGCGGCTTTGCAATCCTCGCACACTAACCCGAAGCGCCAGCGAGGGTTCTTCGTAACCCTCGCACCTTAAACTACTATTCCACCAGCAACGTCCGTCAGACGCCACGCATGCGACAGAAGTATGACACGCCGCCAAAATCCCTCGCTAGCGCTTCGGGTTAGTGTAGCTTTCAACAGGAAAATCAAGCCTGGCTGTAGCTTGGCGTCGCGAATCCGTACACTCGATCGATCATGAAAATCTCCCTCTTCATCACCTGCCTTAGCGACGTCCTCCGGCCAGAGGTCGGCCAGTCCACGGTGCGGCTATTGCGCCGGCTAGGGCACGAGGTCGACTTTCCGCAGAATCAAACCTGTTGCGGGCAGCCGTTTTTCAATTCCGGCTTCTTCGAACTGGCCCGCGAGCAGGCGAAGCGAACGATCGAGGTGCTCGACAACGGCCAGACGATCGTCGTGCCGTCCGGCTCGTGCGCGGCCATGATCAAGGTTGAATTTCTGCACTTGTTCGAGGACGACCCGGCCTGGAGCGAGCGGGCTAAAGAGCTCGCCTCGCGCACCTTCGAATTGGCGGACTTGCTCGTCAACCAACTGAAGGTAGAACAAGTCGGCGCCCGCTATCAGGGAAAGATCACGTATCACTACGCCTGCCACCTGCGTGGGCTTGGTCTGGCCGGAGAAGTCGAGCGGTTGATCCAAGGCGTGGAGGGGGCGACGCTGTTGCCGTTGACGCGCGAAGATCAGTGCTGCGGCTTCGGCGGCTCGTTTTCGGTCCGCTATCCGCAGATTTCGACGGCCATGGTCGACGACAAAGTGAAGTGCATCCTGGCCACCGAGGCCGACGCGATGGTTTCGACCGACGCCGGCTGCCTGATGAACATCGGCGGGCGCTTGCACCGCCTGGAGAAGCCAATCGAAGTCATGCACCTGGCGGAGCTACTAGAACGCCGTTGACTCCCTCTCCCGGTGGGAGAGGGTCGGGGTGAGGGCCAGATGCGCGTTAGGGTTTTCAACCCAGAGTAGGTCACGCACTCCGTGAGTGACATTACGCATGAAGCGTCGAGCACTGCGTACGCTCTGCCCTCATCCGCCGTGCTGTCGCACGCCACCTTCTCCCACCGGGAGAAGGGTTTGAAGCGACGCCGTGCATTGGATTACCAGCGCTTAGTCTTTCTTTGACTTCTTCGCTTTGCCTGGTTTTGCCTTCGCGCCGGCTCGCTGTTTTGCCTTCGGCGTTGCCAATGGAAATTCGCAGAGTGGGACACTTGTAGTCGGCTCGGCCAGCAGTTCGGCCAGCGTTGTCTTGCGAAACGCTTCTTCCATCGCAGCGAGTGAGTCGTCCAGTCGCTTATGCAATGGGCAAAGGTTGGCCCCGTGCGATTTGATCCCCAACGGGCAGACATGGATCCGGCCGATCGGCTCGACGGCGTTCACGACTTCCAGAATCGACAAACTGTCGGGCGATTTCACCAGCCGAAAGCCACCGTGCAGTCCGCGCAGCGCCACCACCACGCCGCCACGGTGCAGGGCCTGCATGACCTTTGATAGATAGGGCGCCGGGACCTTCGTCGCCCGCGCGATCCGCTGGTTGGTCTGCGGCGTCTCGGAATCGGACGCCAGAAAAACGACAGCCCGCAGCGCGTACTCGACCGTTTGCGACAACATGACGCGACATCCCTGAAATGGCGAACCCGGATAAAGTGGATATTGACATCCACTATAGACGCTATAGACTAGTCGTCAATAAGTGGACAAGGGTATCCACTATTCATGGACGGCAGCGCACGCTCCGCTGCCGCAGCCATTCGTCGCCCATCTTTCGGAGAAATCATCACTATGAAAACCATCAAATGCTTCGGAATTGCAGTTGTTGTAGTCGCCGCCTCGGTTCTGGCAAGCCTGGCGCCGCTGGGAACGGCCGTCGCTGAGCCGCCCGCAGCCAAGCCACAACCGACGCCGGCCGCCAAGGAATCGAAAGAAGAGCCGGCCCTGTTGCGGGCTCGCCGCGAGGTGAAGCTGCTCGACACGATTTACAAGAACGCGATCGTACTGATCACCAAGCACTATGTTGAAGAAGATTCCGATCTGCCGGCCGGGGAGGCCTTCAAAGTACTGTTTCAGACCGTCGAGAAGGATGGCTGGCATCAGGTGCGTCTGCTCGATGGCGCCGGCGAGCCGCTGAACGCAGACAATACTCCGCGCGACGATTTCGAGCGCCAGGCGATCAAGGCGCTCGTGGCCGAAACGCCGGGCTACGAACAGATCGAAGTTCGCGATGGCAAAGAATACCTTCGCTCGGCGACGCCGCTGCCGGTGGTGATGGACAAGTGCGTGATGTGCCACGAGAACTATCGCGGCAAGAAGATCATTGGCGCGCTGAGCTACACGCTGCCGCTGGATCCACATCGCTGAGCTGTCAATCGATGGCTCCCGCTTCCTGCGGGAGTGTTGCACCGACTCCCTCTCCCGGTGGGAGAGGGCTGGGGTGAGGGCCGATGCGAGTTAGGTCGTTCACACTAATTAAGGCCCGTGCGCGCTTCTGGCCCTCATCCGGTTCGCAGGCGCCGACGCGAAGCGTTAGTCGGCGAACCACCTTCTCCCACCGGGAGAAGGGTTGGCGAGGGGTCAGCACTTTCGCTGGCGCCGCTGGCACGAATTTCACGCTAGCAATCACACGTTGAGATGCTCGAGCGGCCGAATCGGCAGTTTCGGCAAACCGCGTTCAACTTAACCCATCGAAAGAGACGATACCGGAAAAGCCTGCCCCTTCTCCTCCCCGCTCGGCTACTCTCCTCCTCTCTCCCTCCTCGCGGACACTCCCATGTCTATTGCTTGTCGCTGGGCGTTGTCGTTGACTTGTTTATTTCCGTTCGTGCTGGGCTGCGCAACGAACCGCGAAACCGAGACTGCGCGAACCGGCGTCGAGCAGTTGCTGGTGTCGAGCGCCGTCGACCAGGCGCTCGACAAGATCGATTTCACGCCAGTCCGCGGCGCCAAGGTGCAATTGGAAGAGAAATACCTCGACTGCGTGGACAAGAACTACGTAATCGTGTCGCTCGAACAGCGGCTGCTGGCCAATGGGTCGACGCTCGTCACCAAGCCGGAAGACGCCGACGTGATCATGCACGTGGTTTCCGGAGCAGTGGGGACGGATCGACAGGAAAAATTCTTCGGCATCTCCGAGATCCCGCTGCCGCCGCCGTCGCCGATCATGATTCCGCAAGTCTCGCTCTTTTCACGCACGCGGGCGAACGGCACCGCCAAGTTGCGCGTGGTCGCCTTTGACGCCAAGACGCGCCAGGCGGTCATCAACGGCAACGCGGTCCTGGCCCGCAGCGACTACAAGAGCTGGAAGGGCTTTGG